>JGI10211J34971_10000489_pt1 | contig 32331 bp, 29 predicted proteins | sample Etolagsediment_FD_34971 | JGI IMG/M metagenome (IMG submission 34971)
CCTGCCGCAATTGCGGCTTGAATTCTGTCGCGGTCACCTGGGTCCAACCTAGGCAATGCGCCATTAACTGCCGCGGCGTCCCTAGCATAAGCTCCGGCCATTAATCTCAAGTAAGCATCAGCTCCTGCGGGGATAGCAGCGAGTAGTGCGGCTGCATCTACCAGACCAGGACCAGCACCGAGACCAGCGCGGAGAGCCGCGAGAAGCTCATCAGATGCAACATCGCGAGAGCTAGCAATGTCTCTGACAGTTTCATCCTTCATTACCTGTACGTTGAAAGTACCATTGGCGAACTCGCCAATAAGAGGAAGATAGATTTTGCCATTAGCTTGGTCATAGAAGCTAGATAGATACATGCCAAGCATTTGATTAAAGAGATCCAATAAACTCCTGTGGTTGGTAACTGCCTTTTCTTGGTAGATGCGGGCACGCACAGGTCCAGGAGCAGCTCGTTCAAGCTTAGCCCAGACATTTCCAGGAGCAGTTCCTTCAGCATCCTTATCAAATGGATTAGTATGAACCTTGCCAATAGTGTCATCGTCGAGATCCAATACATCACTGTCACTGGCATCAGCCAGAACAGGTTCTTTAAATGCATCCCAGAACACCAACTCACAAAGTTCACGATCAAATTGTTGTCCTTTGCGAGCACCGGCAGCAACAGCGGCAATGGTACCAGCACCAGCAGCAGCAGCGCCAGGTTCAACGGACCACTTGGTGGTCAAATACTTGGTGATCTTCTCGAGATAAGTATTGGACTTATCGAGAATCAGTTTGGGTTGTTCACCCTTATCATTGGTAGGGGTTCCCATAATGAACTCGTTGAGGAAGTTCTGTTCGAGGTAGTACAAACCGCAAGAATTCTGAGAGCTCTCGAAAGTGTTGACAAGCTCGCAAGGAAGCACGCCGCGGAACTTATCAACCATACCCTTGAGATTGCGAAGTTGTTGCTCAACATATGCTCTAACCTTAGAGTTATCAACAAGCACGTTACACTTATCGATCTTAACATCAGTCAAGTCTCCCAAATCTTGGTATGCGAACAATACTTCAATCAAATGCTTGAGCATTTTACCTTGATCAATGGCAAATCGATAACGAGCTGCCTTTTCATTATCTCCAGCAGCGGGATCAAGAGCGGCAACTTGCACTGCGGTCATACCGCCGGATGCACCCGCGTCACGTTGGCGAGTACCAAGTACACCAGTGCGATCCAAATAAGCCAGTTCCCCATTGGGTCCCAGTGGAGGAAGTGCATTACCGACAGTATCATTATCAGCCCAATTCTTAGCAGCATCAATAGAGTCAGCCATATCCTTGAGACAAGATGCAAAGTGTTTGGTTTGGTCATACAATCCTTGAATGGTGAACAAGCCGGTGATGACTGTTTCATGGAAGAGCACCAGAGAGTGGGCCATGGATTCAATAGACAAACTGCCGAAGCCATTAATCAGCGCCATAGCGACCTCGAAGCGTTGCTTGCGATCTCTAGCGTGTTTAAGTTCTTCCTTGCGGGATTTGATGACCTTGTCAAACTGATCCCATTCCGTGCTCTTGAAATCAATTCCGTCGAATTCAGCGGTAAGACGATCACGCAATTGCTTGAAGTTGGTTTCATTGTCAGGACCAATCTCATATTTATACTTGCGTTGATATTCAGCATCGAGGGCACTGGCGGATCGGTAGCGATCAGCATAAGAGGCCTTGGAAGGCTCATCTTCGTATTCACCGCCGGGCAGGATGCTTTCATTAGCAAGAGTCTCTGCGCTGAACTTATCCAGAGCCTGATTGCGGTACCTATCAGCAAGGTACTTGTTGCGAGTTTCTTCAGTGATCAACCCGAAGCTAGTGTTCATCTCTCCGACAAACGCATGGATAACATCACTAACAGGAGTTTTGGAATCCTTGAATCGGTTGTAGATCTTGTTGATCTCAGCAACAAGCATGGCTGCATCAGTGCTGGAGTAAGAACCTTCTTCAACATAACGAGATTTGGTGAAGACCAGATCGATAAGACCTCCGAACAGTCCCATGTTCTCGGGGATCATGGTAACCAGAGGATCGCGATTTTCATAGAATCCGAACACGTGACGGTAAAGCTCTGCAAGAAGCGGCAGCCTCAAATACAGTTCCATAGCACCATCCAGCACTTCAGGGTAGGTATCAGCACCGCCAAGAACCAAGCGCAGATCCGTAAATTGCTTACCGAAAGCTTGCTTTTCAATGGGTTTATGGATCAGGTTGTACAGACCAACAACCGTCATAACCTTGGCAGCCATAGACTTAACAATCATTTGGAACACATCATCGGCATAAGTAAACTTACACTTCCAGACGTCTCCGATAGTACCTCCAGCACCACTTGCTGGAGCCATAGCAAGATACGCACTCTTACGCACAGATTCACGATCATTAAGAGTTCGTGCAGCATCACCATCGGTAGCAAGATCTGCAAGCATAGCTGCACTACCAACGCCCATGCCGGCGGCATCTTGGACAAGAGATGAAGCTGGATCAATCTTGCCATCCGAAATAGCTTTACCAGTGTGGCCAGTAAGTCTATCAGGCCCAAGTACGAAAGCGGAATACTTAAGATATTCATTGAGCTTCATGAAGATTTGATGAGGAGTCATGTTGGTCTTCTTATAAATAGCTTCTCCGCCCAAGGACTTACCAATGCTTGCGAAAGCGGAGATAAGATTCTTTAAGACACTCAAGTTGTTGACAGCCTTGCAGGCACCCTCCACAGCTCTCTCAGTGGCACCATCCTTATCGTAAGAAGGGATACCCAAGAAGGGATTACCCACAGACAGTGATTCGAGTTTGGGTGCCCCTGTACGAGCAGCAACCAATCGATTTTTACGTTCCATCTCCAAATTCTCAGGAGATTTACCTCCTGCATTAAATGGACCACGTACCCAAGCAGCAAGTTGAGTATATGTTGCTGGATCACCGAGTCCATTGGCACCAGCGCCCATACCATTGAGATTGACGGCGGAGTAGTCATTATTATCGATGACCATAGCACCGCGGTTCGGAATATTAACATCAGGAGTAGGCAATTTGCATTCCCGTAGCACGCTTTCGTAGTAATGTTCATCTTTAAGCATATCCTTAGTAATGGGGGTAGTATCAATGGTGGGATCGGCTCCAATGAATTCACCAGGGAATGCTTCGAAAGATTGGCAAAGCAAGTTGCCAGACAACTCATCAAACCAGTCCGAGATGATTTCGGTCTGATCAAGCATGATTTTTAGTTCCTCAACGGATTTGGGATCACGTAGAGCAGCATCAGTGAATTCCAGCATATACCGGTCAACTGCCTCAGCAGCTTGGTACAATCCAGCCAATGCATCATTCATTTTGTTGGAAAGCTTGATGAACTCTTCCTTCTCATCCTTGGGATCTTGGGATGGAGTTCCAGTAGCACTAGTGTATTTAGCACTTAGAGCTTGACCCAGTCCTTCGGATTCCTTGGCCAAAACGTCCTTGAGTTGTTTCTTGGCGTTAGCCAAATCATCAAGCTTCTTGGCGAGAGCATCTCCCAGAACTTTAGGATATTCCTCCTTCAGAGTTTTAAGCTCTTCAGAAGCAAGTTTGGTGGATTCGAACACCTTTGAGGTGTGGTAGAAGTACAGCAGATCACGCTGAGCCTTATTAATAGTGTAGTTAATCTTGGCAATGTTAGCGTTGCCAGAATAGCCACATTCATCACCGCCTTCTGCAGCAGCAAGAGGACGTTCTTCAGCTCCCTTCTTAGAGCGGAAAGTAACAACAGGCAAATTCTCAAAAGCACCTTCCATGTCTTTGATCATTTTGGCCAAATCTTGGAAAGCTTTTTTAAGACCATCAGCTGCAGATTTAGCCTTGGGTTCTTTGAAAGAGTCCAAAGCATAAATAACTTGATCAATCTGGGATTGGAACTTCTCGCGAACCTGCTTGGCAGCGATGTCATTAGCCCAGCCACTCAAAGAGTAATAGACTTTGCGATCCTGGACAGGATTCAACTCCAAGAATGCATTGACAAAGCGGCGTAAATCTTCTCCGCGAGCGAGTTCAGTACCAACACGACTAACAAGCATCTTGTTCAAAGATAGAACTCGCTCAAAGATGTCCTGGAGTTGTTGATTGAATGCTTTAAGGAGACGTTTGCGGATCTTTTCGCGACGATCCAGTCGCTTGGAAAGGCTGGTTCCGCCGCTTGCGGGAGCACTACCGTTCTTCTTTCCGGGAGATTTCGTTTTATAGGCCCCACCATGCTTCTTTTCCAAATGGGCAACAATGTCCGCGTGGCGATAGTCGTTGCGTAGGATAATATCAGCAGCAGCAATCATCTTGCGGAACTGCTCTTCAGAGCGAACATCATCAAGTTTCTCCAGAAGAGATTCATTGACCTCATCGCGAAGTTTCTTGAATTCTTTCAGATCTTTGTATTGCTTGTGGGAAATTCCCAATTGCTTAAGGGCAGAATCGACTTCAGCAGCAGCATATGCCATAGTACCAACTCCAGAGAGCATAAGTGCGACCTTTTCTCCGAATTTAGCAGATCCTGGTGCACTCTTGATGCGCTTAACTAGGGTTTTCAGACCCTTTTCCTTGGCCATAAGCTCGTCCAGAGATTTTTCCCTGGAGTCAGCAATTCCGGCCATATTTTCAAGCAGTTTGATCTGACGAGCAACTTCTATTACAACAGCATCAGAGAAGTCACTGAGCTTTTTCAAGGAAGCCCCAGTTGCGGAGTCATCAGAATCAGATGCAATTTTCTTCATAGCCTTCTGGATAAGATCCAGGTATGCCCTCAAAGTTTCGAGATTTCCGAGAACGCGGCGCATGTCTTCACGGACGCCAATGAACTCTGCATGCAGACCAGACATAAGTGTGTGCATGACTTCAGAGATACCCTCACATACCTCTTCCATGTCACCCTTGGGGTCCACAACTTTAGTTCCGTAGTTTTGGTTAATCACTTCAGCCATCACACGACATACGCGTTCCTGCACGCTTTTGTTTTTATTGAACTTACGCCCGTCTTTGGTGGGATCAGGGATAGCATCCCTCAAAGCCTTAACGAGCTTATCCAAATCTTTTTCTTTGGGGTCCAGTCCCTTGAGTTTCAGCTTGGATGCGACATCACTGGCAATGTCCCGGATAAGCTTTGCTTTAGCTCGACTCATGTGAGATTTTTCATATCCACCCAGGGATTCCATTCCCCCCATTTTCATTTCACGTCCTCCGTGTATGATTCCTTTGTCTTGGCAGGCTTTGACGAGGTCATCATCAGATGCGTCTTCGCCAAGTCCGAGTTCGTTACGGATTTTTGAATGGTAGAGATTAATGAGATCGGAGGTTGGGTACATATTAAACTATACTGACTGTTGGATAATTTTTTAGTATAATAATTAAGTTCCGCCGCATGAAGCATAATGGAAAAAATAATTTCTCCAATGAAATTTAAGAGCTGAATCTTGGATACTCTGAAATCATTTCTATTTCGGCGTGATCCTTTAGACAATTCTCTCCACACTGTGCAATATTCAAAAAAGAACTACATCTCTTTTATCACGTTAATTCGATTCTCTCTGATAAGAGAGTCATCCAATGCACGAATATCAGCAATTGTCATATTCGTTGTCATTATCATAATGACGTTCGGATATAACCCATCATCTATGTCATCCAGGAAATTGTTCCAATCAGACTTTCGATGTATTTGGGCAGGGCAGTATTTGTTCACTGCCACCTTTTTATGCTTCACTTCGTACAATATTTCATCAATCTCTTCCAAAGCAACTATTAGTGGAGACTCTTTGGAAGGAGCCGCTGCTAGGTATAGCTTTCGGAAGGAATCTCCGGCAGTCGTAGGATTATACGTCTTACAATACGATCCATCCAGCTCTTTACATAAGAGCTTACCTATTGCCGACTTTCCGGAACCAGGTTTTCCACTGAGTAATACCACGACATAGTTCTGTCTCCTATAAACCGATGTGACCTCCTCCATTATTTCTCGTTGGTTCGGTTTGGGCCATTTCAACTTGCTGGTGAAGGGAACAGCTCGAGTAGAATAGGTTATATCAAACGAACAACCATCTCTTTCCCACAATTTCCAGTCCTTTGTTCTATTCTCGAAATTGAGTCCAGAAGTAAACTCGGAATATTTTTTCAGCGTGCACCACATGTAAGCGGTGCGGCGAGTTTGTCCATGAGAGTCGTTTGAGGATTTTATATATCCAACGAACCACCATCCAAAACATACTCCCAGTGCCTGATCATCCTTTACCATCAAGGACCACACTTTCTTGTCCAGGAGTATTAGCTTCTCCTGAGAATCAATAACATATACTCGACGCCAACGTGCCGATAATATGCCCAAAATTCCCAATAGAGCCAGCAAAAGACTGGAGTTGGAAGCCAGCAGAATAAGGACTAGCGAGTAGTCCATTCTGTACGCAGAACTGTCTTCAAAATTCAATTTTATTAAAAAATCAGCCCAGAATTTCTAAGTGCAAGTTTTTTTATTAATTAGAGAATTTTTCATACATGTATATAACCTCAAAGATGCCACGTCACAATGGAGGTAAATTGCCTGCGGGCATGAAAAAGTACCCAAATATTATGGCCTATCTTAGGACCAAACATGCCGCCGTTGCAGATGTGCTTGATGATTTGTTTATGTCTCGAGCCCTGGTTCCCCGAGCCAAGACTGGACGTACTTTCCTTGTTCCCGACGCTGCTCTTATGAAAAAGATCACTGCCGCTTTGAAAAGTGCTGATCCCGAAGAGGCAACTGATATCCTCTCCACATTGATCATTACTGATTATTTGCCCACAGTTAAGGAATGGAGAGATCGTCGCGACGATATTCCTAACTTGCTTGGTAAGATAGTGCAAGTGAAGAATCTCAACGCCACCAAGGTGGAACTTGTGGCTGGATCAATTACTCCCGCCAAGGACTATGTCCCATTCGACCGCAGTGGTCGGGCTAAACGAGGCAACACTGCCGTCTGGCTCTTGAAGGGAGAAGTTCCATATGGAGATGACGTACCTGATGCCAAGGGTAAATACAACCGCTCCGAGGCCGTTTCCGGTGCTATGGAGATTCAATCCACCACTCTTCGAGTATTGACTGATCGTGTTGAAAGCGAATATGAGCGATATCTCAATAATCCTGCCGAGAACCGCAACCCATACCAAGAAGTTCTGGCCGCCTTAGCTGCCTATGCTACTCAGGAGGGCGATAAATGCTGCTTACAATGGATCGCAGCTTGTCTATGCCACGGTTGTGAAGTTGCCTACTATTTGGTGTTCCAACCTTATCGATCTAAAGTGCTTGATGGTACGCGGATTATTGAAGATTCGCTTCTGCAAGGTTTCATCCAACGCAACTACGACACAATGCAGATCACTAACCCCGCTGAAGAGCTGCGTGCCTTGGTTGACAGTCAAGCTCAATCTAATGAGGATAGAGTTGCTCGGGCTCGTGAAGCTATTGCTGAGCGATGTGGAGACAAGGGCTTCATGAGCGTCATTAAAGAAATTGCCGCCGCGTACGAAAAATTGGGTAAAAGTAATGTTCTGGAAGATGTTACTAATGTCATGCCTGATGAATTGGCAGCACGTGTCAAGAAAGTTGCCGGCCAAGCCGAAGTTGCTCCTGGTCAGATCTTGGCTCACGCGGATGAGCGTGCATTTGTGCTGTGCAGTAAGTTCTACGAAGTGAGTGCTAGGCGCTTGGCAACAGAATGGTCGACGCTTAAATCTCGTGTTGTCTCTACTGGCAGCGCACCTGATAATATTGATCCCTACAACAACACCGTGTTTAACAATGCTGAGCGCGCTAAATCTGTTATTAACCCCGGTATGTGGTTCGCGTGCGGTCCTCTCCTGTTCGTGCGAAGTTCCCACTTTGTCAACACGAACAGATCACAAGGTTGTATTGCTAAGATGGGGGCTTACTCTGGAGCTGCTGAATCTCCTCTTGGAAGTGGACCCGTTAACCGTGCTGAACGCGCTATGCGTGGATTGGGCGAGGATGCTAAATCTTTGGAGGACGTTCCTCCTGCGGAAAATAGACGTCTGTGGGCGGAACTGAGACGGCATGTTAACGAAAATAACATCGACATAAATACCCCAGTGGGCGACTTGCTGGCCGAACATTCATTGTAATTGCTCAAAATCCTTCCGGTTTTGGTAAAGAACAATAATGATTAATTTTTTCTAAAATTGAAACTTCCAATGGCGAACTCAGCGATATGGATATAGAAAAAAATAGCCAAATTGAAAATTTAGCACCCACTTAACACATGTCTAAACATGCTAACACATGTTTAGGATTTCCGTGCTCCATTTATTAGAGCAAATGGGTACCTTAATTACTTGGGCAAATCCCTCCGCCTTGGTGGGTTTACTGAATTTTTTGCGCAGTCCATAAAAGACTTGTCTTGGCGGCATCTTCAGACCCCTGGCACGTTTGAGAACCGTGCCCTCCCGCTGTGCGTATTCAAATCGCATGTGATATAAACTCATCCTCTGGGACTGCTCCATAGTTGCATCTATGAAAATACAGGTTATTTTGCGAGGAGCCAGTTTGTCTATAATTTCCTTGCGCTTGGCTTTATCTACAAATGTACCCCCAATAAAGCATTTGGGGGGAAAGGTCTTATGACGAGCATATTTTACCACATGATCGGGGTAATTAAACATACGAATTTCCTCTTGGCCTGTATTTGGATACCCAACAATTAGCAATATGTCTGTTTCTGGTAGTTTAGTGCATATTTGCGGTTTTATATCCGGCCGGGGAAGGATCGCGGGCTTACCCTCCGGAGCGTCCCCTTGGGGGTTAAAGTATTCCTCTGGAGTTACGAAACTGGTGTCCGTGTTTCTGGCAAACCCATAATCACTATCAGAGAAATCGCCTGGACGACCAGCCGCATCACCAACGAAAAGTCTTAAATTTGCTTTTCCAGAATCCTTGGTATTTTGTTCCTTCCAAAAGTCGTACATACCTGTAGAGGGTTTTCGGAATATATTATGATCCATTGCTACATAGACTTGTACAGCAATTCCAAGATCTTTGACAATGTTTTCAATGCGCTTCTTAATTACTTCTGGTCGGGTTGTGGCTTGATTGGTAAATATAACAATGTTTGTATTTGTAGCAATCTCTGTTAGTTTTTCTTTAACTGATTTCATCCAATTCCAATCATCTGCGTCTTTGGGATGCTTGCGGCGCCCACTGGGTTTTACCAGAGTATGATCTAGATCAAACGCTACTGTCCGTTCGTGGGGAGCCATAGCCGGAATCCAAGCTAATCCTTCTGAAGTTTTCCACATTCCCAACTATATTGATTTAGAAGACTTTTGTTTTTATGACAATTCAAATTTCATGGTCGTCAAACTTTTTGACTCTTCCACCACATACTACCAACCTATGCTCTCCATTGAGCTCCAATGAAATAGTAGCAACACATTTGGGTAGTTCAAATTTACCGCGATTGGTTTCAAGGGTAATATAATCCAGATTTTTAGAGGTGCTAGATCTAATTATATTTACAGATATGGTCTTGTTACGAGACTTGGAATTCTTTTGCACCATTAAATATACTCAAAAAGTAATAATAACTTTTTGCGAGAAAAAGACTTTACGTAATGGATTTGCTAATAATAATACTTCTACTAATAATATTAGCCATTATAATGATAACAATGAGACTATGGCCCGCCGCCGAACAAGGCCCTGGGTGGTACGTAGGCGCCTCGCAGATCGCTGGAAGAGGAGTGTTTGCCGGCCGCGATTATCCCGCTGGGGATAAAATAGCACAGGGTATTACTAAATGGGGCAAAATAACAGATTTCGGTAGTTGGATTAATCATTCTTGGACTCCTAACACTCAGCTGGATGTTGATTGGTATCTAAGAACAATTACGCCAGTGGCAAAAAACACTGAATTCACACTGGATTACCGACAAACTCCATGGTTCGTAGATAAACCAGATCCTAAATGGTCCTGAGATCATTTGTATGGTCCTGAGATCATTTGTGGAAACTTCATGATTTGCTGCCATACATGTCCAGATAGAAACCAACATCATCTCTTCTCAAGATTTCTTCTTTAAAGCGGCGGAGGGGGAACATCCAGTGTGTGGGGCTACTTTCCATGCGTTGGGTGTGCTCTTCACGTCTTCTTTTAAACCATCCAACCCAGTTATGAAAATATTTGGGAGGGTCTTCACGAAACAATTTGCTCTTTTTCTTTGGTACCTGGAATAAACCCTCTATTTCCAAATTACCATTTCGGCGACGCTGATCCAATTGTCTGAAGAGTTTCTTGTGTTCTGTCGTAATAACCCAAGGCACATCTTTCATTTTTGGAGTGGGTCCAAATGTAGCGAAGTACAATGGCCAAATATACTCAGGTATTTCAGTAATGAAACTCAGAGCCAATTTTTTTGCATCCTTACGATCACACTTGGGCCAAGTTTCCCATTTTGTGCAAAGACGATGGCGGATTACTCTACGCAACTGAGTCATCACCGCCGGATTGTATTTTTTTCGAGGGTGCGTATTATCTTTTCAGGCAATATCTCGCTCAGTGGTTCATTGCAAAGCTTTAGCAAGCACAATTTCTCTAGCGACTGTATTCCCATATCCTAACCAACAAAAGTAAAACGATCAATTTTTCCAAAAAAAGTATGTTTTTTCCAAAAAAGTATGTTTTTTTGAATCACTTAATTTTGTAGAAGGTTATGACCTGATAAAGGGATACATATTTTTTATCTTCTGGAGTCATCTTATTGTAATGTTTTTTGTCTTCTCCGGAGTATTGTTCAAGGTAATCTCCAAAACTACTATTGATTTCATGTTCAAGCTTGTAGCGAGCAAACTCGGCCACTAAATTAGATATGTTGACTAAATTCTCTTCGTAGTACTTATCACCACTGAATGGCAATTTAACAGCTATCTTTTGCCCATATTTGGTCAGTCTGGAACTTCTATATTCTTTGCGGATGGAATACTTAAGAACGGACCCTTCATATGAGTCCCATGATTGTCCTGGTGAAATATCTTTTAATAAATTAAACACCCTCTGTCCACTTAAACAAGTAATCATAATTCGCCCCCCGTCTTTTAAAAGCTCATGAATTAGCTCAATTAGATTCCGCAATGTTTTCTGATCCGTATACATATAATGAATAGCAAAGTTCATCATAATACCATCTGCCATAGGAACCCCTAGCTTTTGAATAACTTTCAGATTTACGGATGCCGGTTTTGTTAGATCTAATTGAAGAGTTTGCAAAGCTAAGTGTTTTAACTCATATTTCCGTCCATTAATCTCCGCAACGGCTGCAGCATCAATGTCTATAAAGAGCGCATGCTTTACTCCTACTTTCTGTAGACGAAACATGTCTTGACCATTTCCGGCAGCTAAATCTATTACAAACCTAGAGTTTTTAAATGTATTGCGAATTACAGTTGATTTAACAAAGCTATTATAGCAGGTTTGTGATATATAAATGGATGACTTTTTGGTAGCAAAATAGTTGCTCGACGGATCTTCGGTAATCATTTCTTCTAAAGTGAGTGGTTTGCGATAATTTTGCCAAATAGTATCTGCGACCATGAATGAATTTCCAAATGATCTATTTGCTTGAACATCTCCATCTTTATCAGGTCTCATTCTATGCAAATGCCACCTATTATCTTTGTATCCAAACTCTGCTACATGTCCATGCAAATTTCCGGAAGTTGGAGAACTCTCCTTAGAACTGGGGTGATAGTAAATATATGCAAAAGGATTATCACTGGGAGAGAATTGTATAGGGAAGAAGTCATCTCTACCCATCGAACCAACTATTTCTGAATAGTTCTTAATTCTACGTAATCTTAATCGCTTAAAGTTATCATAGCTAATGCCACAGAATAAGAAGTACATGGTATGATTGGGTTTCTTAATGAATGGGTCAACTCCCATCATCTTGGGGACTGGGTTTAATACGAGAAAATCAATGGTCATTTGATCCACAGGCTTCCATTTGTATATATTTGTTCGATAGTAAGATTGGTCCCCGCGAGTGAACATTAACCCATCTATGGGATATGGTCGCTTTTTCTGGTTATACAACTTTGGAATTTCTTTACTATAATTATCCTCGGTCAGTCCAATCATTACTTTTGGTTTGCATCCTATTAGTTTCGCGGCTTCATCCATATGTTTCATACGTTCCGAAAATGAGACACTGACTAGTGATTTGCCATTGGCATACATAACATCAAATACAAACAATCGATCTACCAATTCACAGTCTATTATCCACAATTTGTCAGGTTTGGCGCCAATAGGAAATACTTGCTTAGCGGTAATATAGAAAGATTCCTCCGGACTAAGATACGCAATAGCCCGATCTCCGTCGGCTTTATCTGTCAGATAGTATTTGCCTATATTTGGCCTTACCTCTCGGAAATAAGTATTACGATTAATCTCCTTAGCAGCACTGCCTAATTGTTTGAACCCATTTCTTTGGCGGAAGAACTTTAATCGTTTATCATCTACCAAAGGCCTGGCCACTTTTAATAGATAGCTGGTATAATGTTCTCGTTCCTCTAAATCAGGATCAATACGCATCTTTATCTTTTGTATAGCATCATTAATGTCTGTTTTAGAAGGAGTGTCGGTTCCTTGGTATTCAAGTTCAATATCATATTTATTAGCAATGGCAATTGGCCCTTTCGTTAGCATGTCTTTAGGGTTGAGTTTGAAGAACATCTGATTTTTCATTTGCTTCAAATGTTGAGTATTTTCAGGCTCGACAAATCTAATCAACGACATGTCTAAACGCCACTCAGGTAATTCTGGTAATATAACTGATATTCGTAAGCGTATACGAATTACAGATGCATCATTAACACTGAAAGCGGGAACAATCTCTTCTCTAGCTAGATTTAGCTTAAATCCTGACTGGAAAGCGAACTGTATGTTACGCTTACGTTCGAAACTACTACCAGAACGAGTACCATTGTTAAACTTCAATATTTGTCGGTTGGTGGTGTTTTTATCTATCTTAACTCCAAAAACTATAGTTTGACTAATTGACGGTCCAAATGCCAAAATATTCTTGTACAAGTTTTCCCACATATCTTTGGTGGCTTTTTGAAGCCGCAACTCGAGCTCATCTCCTTTAGAAAACTTAGACAGTAACTTGTCCATTGCGTTTATATATTCCACGGAAAGCTTTTATAATTACAGGTATTTCAAAAATCCAAATACCTCTTTAAACATTCATTTGTCAAACGTATAGATGTTGTCATCTTTGGATGGAGTACTTACATTTCTTGATATTAAGCCCGAAGGATTATTAGATGTTGATACTGAAATAAGAGAAGCATGTAAGTCTTATGACTTTTACGTTCCCTGGAAGATAACTAATCCGTGGATCGAGTATGCTTCTTACATGCTAAACCTGTCTTTGCCCGGGTCCTCTAGTAATAGAGTAATCAGAGTGGAAAAATCGATTTCAATTATTATATGGACTGAAGATGGCTACCAAATTCAACATTTTAAAAAAGGTTCGCACACAGATGAATTGACGGTATTTCCCGCGGGTTGCCAAACTAGCATTTGGTTAGACTCTAGTGTATAAAAGTTATTACTTTTTTTGGGTAGAAAATTGTTAAATTTTCCTGATTATAAAATGTCCAAGCGAGCCCGATCCTCAGTTTTTAAACGAACATTGGCGACTGTAAAAAGAATTAATGACTGGGATGATTGGGTTTCGCCGTCTAGTATTTCGGGTGCCGTACTTGATGACCCTATTTTGACTTATTTTGAAGCTCGGGAAAAGCGTGGGTCTAAAAGGAAGCTGGCTGATTCTCATAGGGAAGGTATGTCTATTAGTAGTGATAGTATTCCGGTCAGCCCTTCATCAAGATTCAATGATTTTATTATGCAAATGGGACAACAATATGAAGCTAATCTTTACGAGAGGCTTTGCGAGCAATATCCTGATGATATATTAGAAATAGCAGATGGGACTGTATTAGAAAAACTTCATGCAACTTTAGATGCTCTGAAGAGCGGAATACCCATGATATACCAACCAGTTGTCGTGGATATAGAAAATCAAACCTTTGGAATTCCTGATTTGCTGGTTAAGTCAACCTATTTGAAAAAACTATTTCCCAAAACTAAGTTAAGGAATATATATAGTAATTTGGGTAGATTTCATTATGTAGTAATAGATATTAAGTGGTCCACAATTTGGTTTCGAACCGGAAAACGTACTTTACGTAAACACGGTCGTATCAATGCATATAAAAGTCAATTGTATATCTATAATAGGGCTCTCGGCCAGATGCAGGGGTTTACTCCAGATATTGCTTATGTATGGGGAAGAGCCTGGAAACATCAAAAAAAGAGCGTAATAACTCGCGGATCTGGGGACGAATTACTTGGTGAAGTTCATTTCGAAGGTTCTGATAGCTTTGTTGAAAATAAAGTACACGAAGCCCTGAAATGGATTAGGGATGTTAGAAAACATTCCGAAGAATGGTCTTTGATTCCACCCAGTCGACCTGAATTATATCCCAATATGAAAAATAAGTTTGATGGTAGGTGGCATCGAGAAAAGGCCAAACTCGCCAAAAAACTGGGTGAAATAACTCAACTATGGTATTGCGGATTAAAAGCCCGTCAACAGGCATGGGATAAAGGAATTACAAGTTATTATTCTTCTTCAGAAATAGGGTCTTTTCCGAAATTAAAAGCATCTGATATGAACATTAAGGGTCGTAGAGGTGAAATTCTTGATAAGATTATTGAGATTCAACAGCCGGATTTGACTGTTGCGGTTTCACCTCGTTATATTGGGAATAATTATATGGGGTGGCAAGACAATTCATCTTTAGATTCCGATACCGTTCAAGAGCTATATGTTGATTTCGAGACTATTAGTTCCTTTATGCTTAATCCCGATTCCCCAGAAGAAGCGAAAGACAGGGTCTTCATGGTAGGTATTGGATATATGGGGCGGCGATGGCAGTATCGCTGTTTCACAGCCAAAAGCTTAGATGACGTTGGTGAAAAGAAGTTGTTCGAAGAAGTTTATAAATATTTGAAGGGTTGGCTAGGGCAGGACATTTTATTGTATCACTGGGGACAAGCAGAGCAAGATTGGTTGGATAAAATGTATGATAGATATCCAGAAGTCTTTTCCATTAATATAAATGATTATTGGGTAGATTTTCATAAAGTAGTCAGCGAGGAACCTGTTGTAGTTCGCGGTGCTACTAACTTTAGCCTCAAAAATTATACCCAGGCATTACACGATCAGGGATTAATCAGCTGTGTTTGGGCCTCTGGAGATTGTTGTGACGGAATGAACGCTATGTCCATGGCTCGTAGTTGTTATTATAATGGGCGTGGTGCCACTGATAGGCGAATGACTAGAATTCGTAATTATAACGAAGTAGATTGTCGAGCCGTTTATGAAATAGTTAACTATTTAAGAGATAATCATACAAAGCCTATATTTACTAATATTACCATGGGAGATCATAATGATGAGGATACAGAATTAGATGAACCAGTTTCCCCAGATGAGGAATTTGATGATGAAGAATCTAATGAATGGATACCTGGATTATGTTGTTTCTGTAAGCAGGAGTGTAATGAAGCATCTCAAGCATGTGGAAGATGTGGCCGTACACTTTTAAGATTTACCGATAAAATATAAATATACCAATAACATATAAAATAAGTGTCGCTTTTGTACACGATCGAAAAGGCGAGTTTATAGGCATGATGCCTCGAGACCAAGTTTGGCTATTCGACAATCCCCGCTACACTTTTACTTATGATAATAGAAGGTTACTCAGAAGATATGGAACATAAATGTCCCGCGGTGATATTGTATTTTGTACAATAATAGATAAAAAAAGATGCATGGCTTTAGCCGAGATCAATCTCGCCACAATGCTAGCATGACGCAAACAATGGCTAAGTACTACAAGACATATCCTGAAGAAGAGGTCAAACCGGATTTCTTCAGTTATATTCCTGTATTGGAAAATGGTCTTCATGTATGGGTATTCTGCAATTATTCGTGGGATAGAAGTCGTATCCATGAAACTGTGCAGCTAATTCTTGTTAAGAAACTTGTCAAAGACTATCGCCAGTTTGTCCGCGACAATAGTATGCTTGATAATTTCTGCAGGATTGAAAATCGCCTTCAAAAAATGTTTCCCGATCGCATCAAGAAAATTGGGGAAGATCTGTATTTTATTTATGTATAAATTTAATCAATGCCATGTTGGACTCGTAATTCACCGGGCACCATTTTTCCCTGAGCCAAGTCTGACTGGACTAATGCGCTTCATTCTTACGGACATAGCATCTGTCAATAATCGCAATGCGTATGATGATCTTCGTTTCCAAGCCATGTTTGGACGGCTTCTCCACAAATTACATCTAGTACTGATAGTTTGCCAATATATTCTCAAGTTAACCATTTGAGATATTGCCCGCTGTAGCTTTTTAATGTTGAGTTTTTGTACAGTTCCCATACCATCAAAGTACACCGCGGTAGCATCACTATGTTCTAGCATAATATCCAGAATGTCACCCAAAATAGGATTTGTCCAAGGACGTCTTCTTTGGTGAATTTTGAATGTTTTGGGATCATGTTCAACAAGAACTAGCTTGGCTCCCGACGCACGGATGGCTTTGCTAGTGCGGCCCATATGACCATCCAGATATATCACTTTATCGCCGGGGTTATCATATCTGCCGGCTCTTTGTTGGCAGTTTCCTTATAATCATTTTTGATATCTTTATACATGGTCAATCTATTGTTGAAATTAATCAATTTCTTGTAAGGTATAGGATGATAGCAGTGTATGTTCCATGGACCACCACTTGGTGGGCCCTTGTATATGGATATCCGGCTCTAGCATGGGGTTGGCCGGTAGCTCGCAAGTTATATCGAGCAGTTAATTTAATTCGCTCAATATACAATGAGTTTTCCTCAACTAGTGGAACTTAAAACATCTACCTTTATTATTGGTGGACTATCCCTAGTGGCCTCATTGGCTTGGGATAATGTAGTTAACCGTAGTATAGATAAATATTACCCCGGCGGGTCTAAAACCCTAACGGCTAGTGTAATATATGCAATAGTGCTAACTTTAATTGTAGTGTTATTCATATATCTGGAGGCCAAGTATTTCCCTAAAATAGCCAAGGAGAGCGACGCTGAATGGGGTATGATAATCAAAGGCGAGGGGTTTTCCCCGGGAAAAGAACAGTTTTCTCTGCCTAGAAGTCCTCTAGACCAAGTTATTTGGCGCAGAAACAAAGCATGTTGAATTTATATAAAATAAGAAAATTGAAAATAGTTCTGAACTAAAATCAAAAAATGGCAAAGGCTAATAAATTGATCTGTTTGACTAGAGGCGCCACAGATGTTCTTCTCGCTCCATCCCAAGTATGGGAATATATACTTCCAACCGATGTTGTGAAAGAGGTAAATCTAGGAGGAATTGAAATGTCAGAAGAAATCCTACCAGTTCCTGGAGATTCCATTCAAAAGATCAAAAAAGTTTATGGATTTGTTGAGGGATGCATTCTGATACAAGCCTACACCGAGCGCAGGAACAAATGCAATGTCGAAATCAACACCGAAATTGCCAAAGCGTTCCACAAGAAAGAACTTCCACCCTTCAGTTTTAATAAAATCGAGCCAATTGTTCCTAACCCAGCTCCTAAGAGTCGTAAGCCTAGGCAATGTGGGATACCTAAATCTGAACCTGAGCCCGCAGCAGCACCAGTGAATCCACTGCTCAAGGTATTTGTGGTGAGCTACTACAATGTACCTGGAACCGACGTACTCAGCGAACTGGAAGTTAGCAAGATGCGATTTGTACCCGTTTCGAAGGTCGCACTACGCTTCAAACAAACTTTGTCGGAACACCACATTAAAAACGAATCCGATGATGTTGAAGAAGACATTTTGAACGCATTCCCGAAACGCACCAAGGACTTGTTCGGCAAGAAAGTTCTCGTGACTATCAGAACATAAAGTTTTAGTCAAAAGATATTGATTTTTTTGCAACCAATATATGCTAACTCATGTGATTCATTTCAAAACACAAAATTTGGCTAAAATATCTTATGACAATCCGCTGGTTTCGAATATAAATCTATATGTGAGACCGAAAGAAGTTCCCATGCGGTCCCAATAAAATGACACCTACTGGTCTTATCTAAATTTCATATTGAACAAAATTCCTATCCGGAATAGAAAACGCATTTTACAGTATTATTGCAAAGTGATAAACGTAAAGTATGCTTTATTTTGAGAAATGGCAGGTCTACTAGTCGTGTATTATATTCAATCTGCCAAAACGCCATACACGCTGACAAAAATAAATTGTTGCGCACTATTCTCATAAAAAAATGAGAAAAGGTTTACCATACAAGCGACCCTTAATGTACTTTCATGATGGAGCTTTTCGCCCTGTAATTAACAAAAAACTAAAACAAATAAACCTGGAGTTTGATATATATTTTACATATCTAGAACTCTATGAAAGTTCCATAAATATCTCATGTATATTATAAATTGGCTGCACCGGCAATTGTTATTGTATTATTGCTTATTATTGTGGTTTGGATGTAAGCAAAAGAAACGTTAAATCCGGCAGGATTGCCCCCCTGGGCGGTACTAGAAATTTTGATAGGATGGCTACAGTGTCAAGTATTTTAAATCAAATGCAGCAGTTACCAATCACACCCAAATTGTCACACTTATTGGAAAGTCCGGATATAATTGATTATCTGTATTATAAGTCCCGCAATCCCCAGTATGCTAAATCGGTGTGGTTGCAAAAAACGAAGCTTATTCCTAATATCCTTCTACCAGTGTTGATGGGATATGTTGATATATAAGCACTATATCAGAGAGGGCGCTGCGTAACGTATGGTCTGATGCGTACAATAAATGGAAAAACCGGGCACAAACGCACACATTCTGATTTAAAGTTAAGTACCTGGTTCGCGCAATCCTTTACCCTTAGGCTGCTGTGGTACTCCGTCCTTGCTTAGAATGGAATAGTTGACCGTATATGGTTTGCCTAAATAGTGGTTTTCGAAATGGGTTTTGCCATTGGCTTCTTTTTTGGTCATGGATTTATAGAGCTCCCGGCGCTCATCAATAGGCATATTGGGTTCCACTGTAAAATTTTTTCCATTGGCCTGGCATATAAAGATAATGGCCCCTTCCTTATTTCCCTTACCCGAAGTATAACCAGTTATCGGAAACTCGGCATCCGGGCGAGGTTTAAGCTTTTGAACATCATATGATCTCATTTGTTTGAAAATTCCAACATTGTATAATCCAGTTGGGCTACGCAAAACTGCACCTTCATATCCTTCCTTTAGATATTTGTTATACTCTGGGGCAACATATACTTTATTAATGAGCTTGCGTTTTATAACATGAACCCTATCACCCAGCAATAATGGATTAATATTGTCTTGTAGAAACTTATGACGAGCGTTAAAATTCCAATCTGGTTGATCAACATAAAAGCAATCAAATATATAATATTGCATAGCGTCGGGCACAGAATCATCACGCCGCACGTATCCTGATATTTCCTGCAAAGACTTTCCATGAATATATAGCTCACCGACTAAATGTAGTCCTGGATAGGCCATCAAAGCCGGTCGCAAATGCTCTATAATCTTTGGAACTGAAACAATTGGATCTCTTTGAATTGTATACGCGATTATGTTTATGCGCGGATGATAAACAACTGCCATAAAAACCCCATCCAGTTTTCGCTCAATATAGATCTTATCAGGCATTTTATCTGCGAACTTTTTAAAGTTATGTATTTTCTCTGGAAATACTTTGGGATGTTCTGCATCTATCAGTTCATCTAAAGTCCATATACGATGCTCGGGCGGAATTTCAGTCATATATCCTTTTCGGACTTGTCTGTTATACGATGACCTAGCCATATATATAGCTTGAGTGAGTGGCGTAGTTGCATTAACTTTTCCGATATTTGTACCCTTGGTAATACGTTTCGGCTTAGTTGGTACTTTTACGGTTTCCCCTTCAACATAACTATGGGTATTAATCAATGCAGCGATCTCGGGCAACAATTTATCTTCGACTATTTTTTTAGTTATCTGTTCATTATGCAAGGCTACAAATACCTGCCATCTCTGTATTTTACCATTGTCTTTGCGGATATACAAAATAGGTGATTGAAACTTGCCATCTTTGAGTTTTCCAAGATTAAAGAATTCAAGTACCTCTTCGTGTTTCTTATCAGCCATTCTCCACCAAAATAGTTATATTCTATTATGTATTTCAAAATTCAATAATCAAAAATGGTTCATCTAATCACTTTCTATTTTTAGGTGTGCGATATGTCATGCCTAATTTGGCGAATAGTTCCCGCTCGTTATTGATAGGGATCTTATTACCAGTCTTGCGGTTAAATAACCCTTTGTGATTCAGTAGATATCCAAGTCGCTTGGCCTGGGCACGCATACGGATGTTAAATTGCCCAGACCCAATTATGTAAGTTTTAGCAAATAGCCATTCATCAGGAGGAGTTATAAAGAAGTCTATCTTATAATATTTGCGCTTGTACTGTAGCATTCCTGATATTTTGTTGTCTCCACTCATATACGGAACCCGGAATTTTAGCCAGGGTATAGTCGCAATGGCATTATTAAGCTTTGCTAATAGTGTAGGACCTTCTCGCCGCATCAAAGCAGGGCGACTAATCATAACATCTATATCTTTGCTTGTAGGGTTCCCGCGCGAGTATCCGCCCCCTATAAAAGTGCGCATGCGCAGTTGTTTTAACAAAATTTCCAGTTCCGAAATAGTCTTGCGAGGAATAGGTTTAACAGGATTATATCGCAAATAATCTTGGGTAATTTGAGGAAGTTCTTTTTTTATGCGTAGTAAATCCGCTCGGGTTCTAATACCTCTCTTATGCAGCTCATCTGCTTTGACCGGACCAATTCCGGCAATATCAGTTAGCATTCTCTATATTATTGCGGATAATATAGATGTTACTATGGATTATCTTAATCATAGTATTACTAATAATTTTAATATGCACACACATTCCAAAGCACCCCACTGTACATAGAGAGTTTATTTGTGCTCCTTGCATGGGATGCATCAAAGATATAACATACGACTATCCCAATAATCGAATAATAATAGTAATCCAGCCTAAGATCGGTACCCAGTCGTTGTATGCGCCTATATTTGGGGATTTGTCCATAACAGAACATGCGGAATACATGGAATATAAAATATATAACATATTTGGTCGGTTTATAGTTGAAATACATCATGCAGGTCATCGAAAAAGTTTATTAATCCGTCGATTAGGCTCGCACGCTGAACCGGGGAAGATATCCAGGGGTAATATTATGGGAATAGGCAAGGATTGTAATGAAATGATGCTATTAATTCCTATGAAGTCCGAGCTATTTGTAGGATGCGGGGAAGGAGTATCGGGCAATTCCCAAGTTATTGCCGTTGTGGAGCGCATAGAAAAAATTAAAGCTTAATACTTTATTAGTATTGCATTTAGGCGTCTCCGCGACGGGATTGTGTGGCGGCTTCCATACGTGCCAAAATTGCTGCTTCATCCTCCGTGGGTGTTGGGGCGGAGCTTTCAACACCTTCAACTGGTGTTCCAGATGGAGGATCCATTACGGGCAGTGCTGAGCTGCTTTGAGCCAGAGGATCCTCTCCGTCATCAAAGTAGTCTTCTTCGACTTCAGTAGTATCATCAGCAGCAAAGTCCAACTCAGCCTGGCTAAAGACAGCCCGTGGCTTGACACGCCGGCCAGAAGACTGCTTGACTACGGCAAATTCGATCTTGAATGGAGTGCTAAGTCCTTGCTTACTAGAAACAGCAGCAACGGCATTTAGCAGCCCTGTAAGTTTCGCACCTCCCTTAATGAAGTGTTCCACGTTGCGGAAATTCAAAGTATTTCCATCAACTTGACCTAGTTCATATGGAAGATCGTCTTCACTCAAATCCTGCTGCTCTTCAACAGAAAGTTTTTTGTCGAGATCATACAAGCTTTGGTCATCTAGCTTGCTGTTACCATCCTCATCGTAGTAGGTAGGTAGGTCCATCCTAATATATGGGTCGGCAACCGTAACTCCATTCTTGTCCTTATATTGAACTTTGGTCAACAGATCATGAACCCCGCCATCTACCCAATCAATTTCACCTTTTTCATTGGCGTCGTTTGCTTTATTGAGGAAGATTGTATTATAATAATACAGAGCAAGTCCGATCCTTTCGGTGTGAGATTTGTACTTGCCATCACGTCCTTTGACGCGTCGAGTACCAGAAGTTGACTTCTTAATACTGACGCTGGGTCTTGCTTGAACATTGTTCTCCTTACGTTTTGCGAAAGTCTGTACGCCAAAGACAGGAACAGAGTTCAATTTGAATCTAGGCTCAGTCCAGACCCAATTGTTTCTTCCCTTCTTTACCTTGATTTTAGCATCAAAGTATTTGGCGCTCCCACTCTTGTTGGGATTCCCGGACTTAAAGTCCAGTTGGACAGCATCGTCCCCAAATGCCGTTACGGCAGCAATGAATTGTTCAGGATAAACTCCGTTCTCGCACATTATCAGATTTCTCAGATTACTTGTTGTTGTGTAATAACGTTTTCAATTTTCTAAATGTTAATTATTTTTCAGGGAGCACGTTTTTATCACATTTTGTACACTAATCCCGCTGTGCGGGGATATGGAAAAAAGCTAAAATATTGGCAGTACTGGGCTATAGTGCTTATCGCATTAGCTTGTTGGGCTATTGCTCACGAATGCATGGAATGGATCAAATCATAGGGATCTACATTTGCCAAAAAGCGCGTTCTGGCCGAATATGGTTTTATTTGCAATTTGTCAAGTACTTTTTTCATCTTCACCTCGAAGTCCGGATTCACTTGTGCCATCCTAATATCTATACCTTGCTTCTTTAGCTCCTTAGTGGTTTCGTGAACACGCATGGCCTCATATAGATCCATCCAAGCACTGACTCGGATTCCTGTCGTATAATCTCTCACAGGCATCGACATCGCTCGCTTCGCGGGGTTTATATTATGTTTACAGATTCAAATTTATAGTATCCTTTTGCAAAAAGCTACTGGCTTTTATCAAGAATTTTGAATGCATATATGTATAAACTTCGTTTTCCGACATGGCAGTGAATTGTCCTTATTGTGATGATAGTATCTATACATGCTTTGCTATTGATGGTGAAAGACATCCCGTTTGTCCCCAACATAGTATCGCGACACAATTAGGAGATTTCTACTGCCTGCCTTGTTGGAATCAACTTATATACCCCACATTGACACCATTTGAAATACACCTATTTACGAAGTATGATAAATTCCGGCGAGGACTGACACAGTCTCCATGGCATTGGTAACCGCTCCGCGAAGCTATGCAATTGATGGAAATTGATTTTTATTTTCTATAACGACAATGAGTGAGGTTCTTTGTTTGATTTGCCATAAGCCTGCCAGTATGATGTATAGACTACTGATAGGAAAAAGTGAAATGTCTATATATTACAGCTGTCGCGAGCACTCGCTGGAGGTCCGGCGGAGAATACCTGATGTATACAAAGTACAGATTATCAAGCTGTACTAAAAATGAAAACGTTTTTTCATAATATATAATGGATCCCTACCGAAGATTTGTGGATCATATTAAGAATGAGCGTCCGGAGTGGTTTCAAATAGGCCAGTGGATCCGTAAAGACTTGTTAGTTGCGAAATTCAATGAGTTCAATGGGAGCGAGGTGTCTATTGATGTTTTAATGAAAGAATTGAAGCGAGCGAGTGTTTTCTCGGAAATATCAAATGGTGAAAAACGAAGAAAACAGAATGGAACCAGATACCAGGTGTTTCTAGCGGCAATTAATGCTCCTATTAATCCAATTCCCCGAGCTCCCCCGGCTCCCATTATTCATGTAGCTCCAGCTCTGGCAGAACAAACTGATGGTCATTTGTATATAATTCAAGAAAGGGAATTTAAGCGCTTGGGAGAGCACACATATAAAATAGGTAAAACTACCAGGGATTTGGTCCGCTTTAAGCAATATCCAAAGGGATCTATCTTGTGTATGATGATTTCCTCGCCCAACATTGATCGACGAGAGCGAATACTAATCAATCTGTTTAAGGAGCGCTTTCAGCATCGTCCGGAGTATGGTTCCGAGTATTTCTCAGGTAATCTCAATGATATGAAAAGGGTCCTTCTGGAGGTTAGCTTAGACTGATTGGGTTGTTATTTTTTGTTAAAAGATATAAAATTGAAAACAATATAAGAGTATTAATCATGGAAGACCCAACTAAAGATAATGATTCTCTTAGGAAATGGTTTGAAGGCCTATCTGAGGAAGATATGAGTGCATTTCGTGGTAAATTAGGTGCAGCTAAAATGTGTCTAAATTTTCCAAAAGAAAGGCAGTTAGAACTTGATTGGAAGGAGCGTCCGTCCGGGACACCGGATTTGTTAACATACAAAGAACCTGAAACCGGCCTATATTACGAAACTGAAGATATCATGGCTTATATCAATAACTGCAAACAAAGGAAGAAAATATTGAGTGCGGAAGATATCATGGACTATGAAATGGTCCACACAGATAAATCGCAGAAATTATTCTTCTGGGTTCCTCGTGTATATGAGCATTTGCTAGAATCATTTAAAGTGGCACTTACTGATTGGATAGTCGCTAGATTCACCGTCGAACCAGATATCACAGCAGATCAGTTTCAAGACCGATATATAATTGTTTGCAGAGGAGTATCTCTCAAAAATAGAGCAGAAAAAATGCGGGTAGTGAAGGATTTACATGATGAATTATCATCAGACATGGGAAGACTGCTTTCAGAGTATTTGTTACAGTCTCCAGACATATATGAAAAGGTCCCGAGTATAACAAATGCTCTATATAAAAATGAGGCCACGCAATCATTAGTTGCAAATAACTATATGCTAACCAAATCTATAATGGATAAAATCAAGCCTATGTTACCCACATGTTTGGAAGGATCTATGCAACTAGTGATCAACATTAATCAGCTAGTTATAGGAGGAGACATCAATAACTATACTTCTGAATCCATATACAAGAAATTCGTTGATACGATTATTAAAAATTCACCTTCTTGGTATATATCCGGAAAATGGGTTCCTAAACAAAATCTAGTAGAAGAATTTGAATCTAGAATGGGAGAAAAAATCACTACCGCAGTGTTATTCAAGAGTTTGAAAAGAGAGGGTCTCTTTGATAAAATCATTACTGCTGAAAAAAGATCTCGGATAAATCCAAAAGGTCCTCAGATCAGACTTATGCAAATGAAATAATTTTCCTGGATTCTAAACTGATAAAATTTTTTTCAACTGAGCTAACTAGAACTTATGCATGATATGGTTGATTTGTCCGGGAATGTTCCGGCATTGTGCCAGCAAAATCTGCCGGCACAGAACTATATGATACTGGTATAAGAGTCTATACACTTCATGGGTCTTTTGTCCGGGAACAGAAAAATCTGCCGGCACACTGCCGGCACAGCCGGCACAATTTCTGAAATTTACCAGAAAATTAAGATCAAAAAAAGTCGTCTGAAGGCCGATCTCACGTACTTTCAATAAGGGTGGGCTATGAAAGCCGTATAGGTTCGTCGGGCAGGAATGAAGATGTCAAATCTTCTAACATCATCTATATAACGCGCAATCATACAAAGGTGCACTATATCAACAGCAGAGGATACATTTTTTCGGACTCCATCTAGCTTGAACAACTATATCGGTATCTTCGGGAACTTTTTCCCAGAACCGGAATTCAGGCGATTTATTGCAACAATAGACGGGAGTTTATGAAAAAAATACTGTCAAGTTCCTATCAGACTTCTATAAGTCCAATTGGCACAAAGCATCGATATTATCATGAGTTAATTCACCGCAGTCAGCAAGCTTTCCAATCAGGTCGACATGATCCTTGGTCATACATGGATTTTTACACATAATATCCCTCAAGTTTAACAGATGTCCGCTCGAGAGGGCTAATTCTGGTAAATGATGCTTTACCCATTGTTCAAATTCAGAATCATTATGTCGAAGGTTCTTTATGGACTCATCAAGATGAAGCTCCTCCTGGATGCCTACGTTTATCAAAATGGATTTTTCCGGGCTTCATCTCCCTTTTCCACAGCTAATATCCTGCGGGGATTGAGATAAAATACCATAAATGGAATTTCATCAGATCCTCTGTGGTATACAGGCGACCAGTTCAACGTGGGATCATCGCCTAGTGGGGGGGTATGATCAGGAATATTCTTCAAAGCTTCCTTTAATTCTCCGACAGTAGCGATTAAATCATACATATTTAACTTTTCTGGAATTTATAATTCCAGGTATTTCAATTTTCAAATACCGGCTACCAAAAAATTTCTATTCCACCATGAATTCCTCAAACTTGTCGGACAATGTGTGCATTTCATGGAAATGATGACTATGAAAGTGTTCGCGAACTGTTTTAGTGGCAACTTGCGAATTTTTGGATTAATATATAAGATTCATTCAAGTTTTCAATTGGAACATACCCGTGTTCCATCACTGCGGTTCGCAATTCCTTACATGCGGTGGGCAGTCAAATGATATATTGAATTCATTATTACATAGGTAACATTTGGTTGCATCATCAGCAAATACAATATATTTTTTCACACCACCCAAAGTAAAACTACTCATGATAGTTTTTCCCACAATCCGCAAGCGCGAACCTCTTTCACATGAATTTTAAATGTAACACAAACTTACGAGCTGCTAGAAACTCCTCTCCACACTCAGAGCATGTGATTAACATTTATATTAGCAATAGATTCAATTTTCTGATAGTTTTATAAACATAATATATATGTTGCGACCAAAAAATGAGCAGCACTGGCGTAACTTCAGAAACTGTAATCAATGGGTGGGATTCGGACGTAGTTGCATTTGTAAAAACGGTGGGAGATAAATCCGGGGCTTTTAATTGGATACATAATAACACAGCTTGGTGGTATAACTTATTTTATAACATTATCCAAATAGGCTTAGTTTTGTTTATGATGCCCCTAGTAGGCGGCCCTTTGACTATGATTTCCAAAACATTAGATGTAGTGTATTTAAAGGTAGTACTAGCAGCTTGGGCGGGTTTACTGGCTATTTTTATATCTATACATACTTATCTACAATGGACAGACCGCATTAGTGCTCACAGATCTGCCGCTACGACTTATTTGTTGATATATGTCCGTATTCGCAAAGAACTAATCAAAGAGCCCGAAGATAGGCGGGAGGGTAATAAGTTCTTAGAGGATATAGAAGATGAATATAGGGAATGTTACAGAGATAGTCCTCCTGTTTGGTCGTTAACTACTCGGAGATACTTGAGAAAGGCCAAGAATAGAACTAATATTACTATGGCCGATCTAGGTGGAATTGCATACATACAAGTTAGAAGGCGCCATGTCCGAAGACGTCGGCGACCAAGAACCCAAGATGAAGATGATTCTGGTGAAAGCAGTGAGGAAGAAGTGGTTACTCCAAAGACCGAAGGGGGATTTTTGCAGAAGTGGTTCCAAATGAATAAAGCAAAAAATCAATGGCAACTGGAACGTCATACGCTCGATGATTTGGTATAATTCTATAATTCCCGAGATTTACGTCGGAGCTTATGTATAGCATCAGAGATGAATCGCGGGTCAACAATCGGCTTGGTGATATAGTCGTCATATTTTCCTTCGGCCATATATTTGTTTATTTGACTAGGCAACGCGGCGGCAGTAACAGCAATTATCCAAGGCATTTTATTTGGAGGAATTAGTTTTCTTAATTTTTTGGTGGCTGTAAGACCGTCCATGACTGGCATTTTCATGTCCATTAAAACCAAATCATACCAAAAGTCTTCTTTTATCTTGCTAGCAATATGGTCGACTAACTTTTTCCCATTATCCATAATGACTATATCTGAATATCCTATACCTTCCAGCATTGCTTTGATCACTTTTTGATTATTAATGTTATCTTCGGCTACTATTATCTTTAGCCCTCGGAAAGCAGAACTTACCTTGCGCCTTCTAGAGATAGCGGATCGTTGCGGGGTTAGTTTAGACTTTATTAACTGGCACCGGGTAGTTCTCAAGGGGAAACTATTTGTTTTATTCAATAAATGAATCATAGTTTTTTGCAATTCGCTAGGATCGTATGGTTTTATTAAATGATAATCAAAGCAGGATGATATTGTCGATGCGTCGCCAGCGGAGCTAAGGGCTATTAATGGAAATCCCCCATTGCGAGTGCGTTTAATACGTTCTGCTAATTTGTTACCATTTATACCGGGCATATTTATGTCCAATAGTCCTATATCGAAGCGATACTTATCATTATTGATATATGATAGCATGGCTTGACGCGCATCAGCACATTCTCTATGTTCCATACCCCATTCATCTAACAATTTAATTACATGGATAACATTTGCAGAATTATCATCCACAACAAGCACCAATTTATCACATAGAATATCTGGCTCAGGTTCAATTATACTAGGAATATTTCTGGCTTTGCATAACGGAATTGTAAAGTGGAATGTAGATCCTTCGCCGATTTTACTTTTAACTCCAATGGTGCCATCCATAAGATTTACGAATCCTTTGCTGATGGCTAATCCCAAGCCCGCCCCCGGGTATACAGAGTCTTCAATCTCTATCTTACTGAAGTTCTGAAAGAGTTTTTTCTGATCGGATTCCGATATACCAATCCCAGTATCATTAATAGTAAATTTAACCCAGTACTTACCGTGCTTGTGTTTGACAAGTGATACTTCAGTGATAACCGAACCCATTTCTGTGAACTTGACGGCGTTGCCCACTAAATTAACCAACACTTGTTTCAAACGATGAAAGTCCTGTATAACATAATCTGGTACCTTATCATCTATGTAATATGTAAAATCCAGTCCTTTCTCGCGACTTTGGGGTAATAAAATATCATAACTGGATTCAACACACTCCAAAATAGACATAGGTTCTTTGTGTAAGGAAACTTGCTCATTTTCCAATTTGGCAACATCCAAAATATCATTAACTATTCCCATAAGGCTAAAACTAGACTGACTCATAATATTTAGATACTCTCGCTGGTCTGAAGTAAGTTCAGTGCGTTCCAAAATGGATAAAGTGCCGATAATGCCATTTAGCGGAGTTCGAATCTCATGGGACATACTAGCCATAAATGCATCCTTAGCTTTAGATGCGGCCTGAGCATTGAGTATTTTGTTATATAGATCCTTATTTTGTTTCATTAGATATTCGACAGAAAATCCACACATAGCAAGTTGATTCCCGGGCAAACTATATAAACTCATATGTTGCATATTTCCACACCAATCAGCATTAGTAATTAAAACCTTTTTCATCTTTTTTCGAATGGAGTCCCTGATTATTTTACATAGAAGTTTAATTAACTCCCTGTCTTTCATAATATTAGGAATAAACTCCACTAACGTCTTCCCAACAACATCGCGATTATAGGGGTTTAAACAATCCAAAAATACTCTGTTGATTTTGTTGCATTTTAGTTTTTTCACATCCTTAAAAGTTACCTTTTTTCTAGAATTGACTTTCTCAATAGTATGCTCATTGCAATCCCATATCAAAATACCATGGTCTGTTGGATCGTGAACTTGATTCCAAACATCCATATAATGACTCAAAAAAAGTCTTTTGAAGGGAATATAAAATTTTCATGTGAAATATACTATTTTGTGTGAAATATACAATAGATGCTGGTACCTCAAGAGTTTTTGCAGCATACGAATCCATATTCGGGGTGGATTGAACCAGGAACTCCTCATGCATCTCATTCTCCATATAGTTTGTTTGTCCAATCTATTAATAAAAAATATCTCGCCATTGAGATGTATAAGCTTTTGACAAGTACAGAGTTTGTGAGCTCTCGCGGCGGGGATGAATCACTGGTAGATCAATTCAGATCTATCCGCCGACATATCCCTCAACAGGTAGCAGAAGCGGTGGAAGCATTTCAGTTCAATTTGCCACCCAGATCAGACCACTTATTGAATAACCCTGTACGGCAGTTGGATCGCCTCAACAGGCAGTTCTTAATGGAAATAAGTAAACTGTGGATACATAACTACATGGATGTCAGTCCGGTACTGTTCAACCGCTTTCATAATGTGAGTCCAGAATCCGGCCTGCCCCAAGATGACAAATATAGTCAATATACCGCTAAATCATATGAAGATGGTACTTGGCATCCGGAAGAGCTATTCCTGAATCACCCACTGGCCACTGATAATAGCTGGAAACTTCAAAAAACATATACTGAAGATCCCCGCAGGCGCTGGGGTCGGGATCATGGAGGAGTTCGCTTTTGGGTTCGCACGGTGCATAATCGTCACTATGACCGTGATAATTCTGATGGTTTACGCGATGGGGGCGACTCCGATCGCCGCGTACAAGTGCCTCATGGATACGGCAAGGATATGGATGATTTGGCATACCACAATAGTAAATTTGCAGATGTACTCAACGAAGATCTTATTGACAGCGGTATTTACGACTGGCGCATTAAGTAAAATTACAATAGTGCAAAATCGTTTCTGCCATTTTGGTCACCATAATTGATTTTTTATTACAAATATAATGTAGAAACCACTTGTTGTTTTAGAATTTTTTTCCGGGGATGTTGAAAAAATACTAAGTATGCTCGCGAGGCTATGTTAGATTTAATTCAAAAAGGTGAAGTGCCAATGGTTATTCATTTACTATATACGCAAGTTTTAAATAACCAAGATCCAGATGATCGTACGTTAGGAATAGATTTAGGTATGCAATGGCTCCAGAGGGCTGATTATACAGTTGTATATAAAGATCTGGGAATTTCGTCAGGGATGCGTTACGGTATCAAACGAGCTATTGACAAAGGGAATCCAATTGTATACTGATCTCTTCATAAGTGAGTAGTACCCAAGCTCTTCCCATATCTTATTATCTTCAGCGATACGAATACGATCAATGCGCTTTTTACCAATATAGAACCACTCCCCGCGACGCCGCCGGCTAGCAAAGTACTTATGGAGCGAGGATTCCAGTTCAAATGGTTTAGAATGTGGTATAATGCGTGCTATGTATAATTCATGAGGATTTCCGGTTTGCAATTGTTTCAGACGTCGCTCACAATTATTGGATTTTCCTATTTTAAATAAATGAGGACGTTCCTTTATACCTACAAAGTACACTCCGCAACTCATTTTTTGTATATACTATATAAAATCCAAAAAAGCTAACTTTCACGAGTTAGTAGATGTCTCCACCAGATATCTTCACCGATACCATTGCGGTTTAATGACGCAATAACCTTAGTTACGTTATCTGGTGTAAAGTAAATCAATGTAGAGGGGGATTGGTCGTCGTTGAAATAAGGATCAAGACCTGTCCAATCCACAATACACAGGCATCTGTGGAGCGTTTGTTGGGAAGGACTTTGTGGAAAATTCGCTGCTAGTGAATGTGTAATAGAAATCCTCCAGAGTCATCCCACCGACCTTTGATTCTAGATGACAAATGCAATCTGCTACTGAATCAACTGCAACTGATCTACAGTGGTCCTTGGTTCGCAACAAATTATTTATTTCGTTGACACGTTCGTCCTTGAAATGTTCTTTTCTGTATGATGTCCAAGGATCAGAAATCTGATCTTCTGGTTGTTCATTCGTATAATTGACGTAACAACCAACCGCAATGTAGATGGCAACTCCCAAAGCTAGAACAATGAATACAAGTATCATTTTGATTCTATTGTCTAAAAACTTCATTTTTTTATCAAATTCTACTTGTGATATTTAATTAGTTGCACGCATAGCACCAGAAGCCTTCACCATCCCCGCGGACATTAGCACATCCTCCAGCTTTGGCGCACAAAGCGCCTTGGAACTCCCGGCAGCTCACTCCTTTAGGAGCTTTAGAACAATCACTTATGGCCTTCCAGTTTTTAATCTTTTTGGAATAATCATAAGCACTTGTGGATGTCGGATCGCAAGCACACTTATATTTAGGCTTTACTACAAAGTAATAGTAAGCTATGATGATTAACCCCAAAACAGCTATTGTGCCAAGAGCCCAATAAAACATATCCATTTTAGTTGGTTATATATATATATATATATATATATATATATATATA
>JGI10211J34971_10000491_pt1 | contig 32213 bp, 31 predicted proteins | sample Etolagsediment_FD_34971 | JGI IMG/M metagenome (IMG submission 34971)
ACAAGTGACAAGTGACAAGTGACAAGTGACAAGGGGAATAGCCACGGAAAGACACGGAACGACGCGGAAAACGGGTTTTCATGGTTGCTGTGGGAGCCCCGCCCTCTGGGCGATTTCTTCGGGATTGAGCGGTTTCGAGATTGTCCATCGGGCATCGACAAAAAAACGTTCATTACCGTCCATCATATCCTTAGCCACGCGCCATAGGCTGTCAAAAAAATGCCTGTCCCCTAAAGTCATTTCGGTAAACATCTGAAATATAACGAAAATTATAGAGTGGATCGAAACTTGCTTTGTTAGCAGGGTGAGATCATTCAATATTTCGTCATGCGTCCCGATTGTTATGCCGGCGTCACGCCGCAAGATTCGTATTTTAACTTTGTCCCGCCCGCAGCGGGGGCGCAGCGTCATGCGCAGACCGGTGATGGTATGACCCAGACGTTACGCGCCTTGCTCGATGCGATTCCCGGTTGTGTGATTGTGCTTAATGCGCGCGGCCAGGTAGAGGACTGCAATTTGGCCGCTCTGGAACTGCTGGGTGATCCTCTGCATGGCGAAAACTGGCGTGACGTCGTAAGCCGCGCCTTTGAGCATGAACTGGATCAGGGGGAATTACGCACCCGCGACGGACGTCAGTTCAGCATCTCGACCCGGCCCTTGGGTTATGCGCCGGGCCAGATCCTGTTGTTGAGCGATGTTACCCATACCCGCCAGTTGCAGCGCGCGGCCCAGCAGAACCTGCACCTGATGACCATGGGTCGCATGATGGCGAGCCTGGCGCATCAGATTCGCACCCCCTTGTCGTCATCCATGCTGTACCTGTCGCAGGTCGTCGATGGTGAAATGGACATCGACAAAACGCGTAAATTCAGCGTCAAGGCGTTGTCGCGCATACGCCACATCGAAAAACTGATCAATGACATGCTGGTGTTTGCCCATGGAGGTCAGTTCCAGACCAGTGAATTCAGCCTGTCGGGGTTGCTCGACGAGTTACGCGAACAGCTGACGCCATTGCTGCAACAACACAGCGCAGGCCTCGAGGTACGCGAAGTGCTTCGGGGTATTCCTGTTCACGGCAATCGCGATGCGTTGCTGGGCGCGCTGGCCAATTTGTGCATGAATGCCATCGATGCCAGGCAGGGCCGTTTGAGCATAGTGATCGATGTGACCATGACCGCAAAGGGCCGACTGCGAATCAGCGTAACCGACAACGGCAAGGGCATGGATGAACATACCCTGGCGCACCTGTTCGACCCGTTTTTCACCACCAAGCAGGATGGGACAGGTCTGGGTCTGGCGGTGGTCAAGTCCGTGATCGAATCGCATCAGGGCAGTATCCAGGTCGAGTCGACACAAGGGGCGGGTTGCCGCTTCATCATCGAATTGCCGAGTCCCGCAACCGATAAAACCCAGTTGAGTGGCCATGGCGCCACGGAGTGACAACATGATTGATGTACTGGTCGTCGAAGATGATGCAGACCTGCGTGAGGCGATCTGCGATATGCTGGAGATTAACGACATCAGCTTTATTGAAGCCGAAAACGGCCAGCAGGCGCAGACAAGATTGCAGGAGCAGGATGTGCGCCTGGTGCTCAGCGATGTGCAGATGAGCCCCGGCAATGGCTATCAGTTACTGGAGGCCGTGACGAACGACTATCCCGGTCTGCCGGTGATCCTGATGACCGCCTATGGATCCATTCCCCAGGCGGTGGACGCCATGCAGGCGGGTGCAGCCGATTATCTGGTCAAGCCTTTCGAGGTTTCGGAGCTGGTATCGATCCTGCGCCGTTACCTTGAATCCAGCGCCACCGGCCGCAACGATGGCATGGTCGCCGAGGACCCTGTGTCGTTAAAGCTCGTCGAACTGGCCAGAAAGGTCGCTCAGTCCGATGCCAGTGTATTGCTCAATGGCGAAAGTGGCGTGGGCAAGGAGGTGTTGTCGCGCTTCATTCACGCGAATTCGGCACGCCATGATGGCCCTTTCGTGGCCATCAACTGCGCCGCGATTCCGGAGAACATGCTCGAGGCAGCGTTGTTTGGATACGAAAAGGGCGCGTATACCGGTGCAATCAAGAGCAGCATGGGTAAATTCGAACAGGCCCAGGGTGGCACCTTGTTGCTCGATGAAATCAGCGAAATGGACCTGGGTTTGCAGGCCAAGTTATTGCGTGTGATTCAGGAGCGCCAGGTTGAGCGCCTGGGTGGCAGCAAACTCATCGATCTGGATGTGCGCCTCATCGCGACCACCAACCGCGACCTGCGCCAGGAGGTGGCCGCGCGGCGCTTTCGTGAAGACCTGTTTTATCGTCTCAATGTATTTCCGATTCTGATTCCGCCGCTGCGCGAGCGCCCTGCAGATATCATTCCGCTGGCGCACAAACTGCTGGCGCAGTACAACCGGGCCGCTGGGGTGACCTTGATGTTGTCGAATGCGGCGCGCAGCAAGCTGCGTCAGCATCACTGGCCCGGCAATGTGCGAGAGCTTGATAACGTCATTCAGCGCGCCATGATTCTGCGTCAGGGCAATGAGGTCCAGCCTGACGATATCATGCTGGAAATGGATCAGCCCCTGTCGATACCTGCAGAGGGGGGCCTTGCAATGGATGACAGTGGGCTGTTGCACAGTGACCTGCGTGACCGCGAGTCCCAGTTGATCCTGGATACGCTGAAGGCCTTCAACGGGAGCCGCAAGAAAACCGCCGAGCAGCTTGGCATTAGCCCACGCACGCTGCGTTACAAGCTGGCGCGTTTGCGCGACACCGGCATGGCCATACCCGAGTAGAATTCAACGACTTCGTTGTAGACAATTTGCGGGGCTGGTCCTATTCTGTCGCCCTGTTTTCTGCCGTGATCGACACACCAACCATGCTACACCAAGATCTGTCTCCAAATGAAATCCGGGTGATTGGCTGCCTGATGGAAAAGGCCGTCCTGACACCGGATACCTACCCCATGACCCTGAATGCGTTGACCAACGCCTGCAATCAGAAGTCCAGCCGAGACCCGCTGATGAACCTGTCGCAGGGCGTCGTGCAGCATACGGCGCGTGAGCTGGAAAAGAAGCATCTCCTGCATATCGAAGAAAACTTCAAGCGCGGCGTTGAAAAATATAGCCATCGTTTTTGCAATACGACGTATGGAGAGCTGAAATTCAGCCCCGCACAATATGCCATCATCTGCCTGTTATTGCTGAGAGGCCCACAAACACCGGGTGAGATTAGGTCACGCAGTGGTCGCCTCCACGAGTTTGAGGATAACCAGGCGGTGGTCGATGCGCTGCAGGGCCTGATTGAGCGCGAGGGAGATGCCCTGATCGTTCGCCTGCCGCGCACGCCCGGGCGCAAGGACAACGAATACATGCACCTGTTCAGCGGTGAAATCGATGTCGAGGACTATGCCGAACAGGCCCAGGTCACTCGCACAGCGTCATCCAGTTCACGCAGCAGCATGGCCGATCTCGAGAACCGGGTTAGCGAACTCGAGCGCGAACTGTCCGAATTGAAGAAGCTGCTGCAGTGACGACGCCCGCTATTGTGCGGTTTTAGAGTCTTTGTTTGCGCCACTATCCGAATCCGTACCAGTCTCGCTGTTTTGTGAGGCAGGTTTGGGATTGTGTTTGTTCTTATGCTTGAGAAACGCTGTGCAGGGGTCTTCGCGTTCCGGCATGCGTGCAGTAAACCACTGGTAGTCGAAGGGAACGCCGAACGAAACGTCGTTCACTTGCAGCGGCTCGAAGTATTCCTCAACCGGCAGCGGCTGGTCCGCCACCGTGCGCAGGCGCAGGTTGAGCTGCTTCAAACCTGGTTTGAGGTGGTTCACGCGCTCGACCACCGCCATGTTGTATTCGGTGTGGCCGCCTCCCAAAATCACCACCACCGGCTGGTCCGGGTGTTCATCATGCATGGCGATGATTGACCGCGCCATGGCCTCGTTGCGCGCCAGCCAGGCATCGTACAGCTTGCCCAGGTATTCATCGTTGCCCCAACCACAGTGTGCCTGGGTAAAACTGCTGAACATCAGTTGGCGGTAATTGTCGTCATTAAAGTCGGTGGCTGGCACGAGCAGTTTTTCCACGCCATTGAGCCCGGCATAACCGGTCTTGCTGAGCTGTTTACGCAGCCCGGCATTCAGATCGGCACCAAACACTGGAAGCTGCTGCGCTCGCGCATAGCTCAGGATTGGGTACAAGTGGTTCCAGTCCTCGTCGCGGTTCTTGCCCCACCCCAGTTGCTGGCGCAACAGTTGCTCGGCCGCGGCGCCATGCGGGCCATCGGCCTGGTGATACTTGTCATCACTGGCCTGGTGCTGATTAAGTCGGGGCGTATCGCCGCGCGCAAAAAACTCAAAACCAATGCTGGGTTTTTGCCCCATCTCCACCAGTTTGCGAATACTGTCGAGCTGAATCTTGTGCTGGTGGGTGTTGTCGTGATTTTCGCCAAGATACACCACGTCGCTGTCTGCCATGCGCTGATACATCTCGTCCTGGCTGATCTCCGCCGGGCCGTCATGGTAGAAGATTCGGCCTATCAACGGGTCGGCGCTGTTTTTGATGACGACCGGTTTGGGCTGATGGCCGGCACAGGCGCTGAGCATCACAATTGACAGCAGTGCAAGTAGTTTGTGGGTGTTTTTCATGAGGGAATGTGCAGCTTACCTGGTTTGTTGTGCCCCTTTAGTCAATTCACTTTCAATATGGTTCTTGAGTGAGTCAAGTAAAGTTGGATCGGTGATGGCGTTGCAGGTCTTGGTAGTCAGATAAAAGATGTCCTCAACTCGCTCGCCGAGGGTGGTGATCTTGGCATGGGTCACTTCGAGATCGGCCTCTGCGATCATCATGGCGACCGAGTACAGCAGACCGGGACGGTCGGCGGTGGTCAGTTGCATGATCGTGCGATTGTTATCCTCGTCCTGCATGAAAGTGACTTCGGTCGGGCTGAAAAAAGATTTGAGAATTCGCGGCAGGCGCTGGTTGATTTGTAGCTTCGGTGGGTGCGGGTCGGTTAGCGCCTTGATCAGGCTGTCGCGCATCAGGTCGATTTCATGTTGCTCTTGCACCGGTTCACCATTGCAGTCGTGCACAATGAAGGTGTCGAGCGTGTAATTGTCGCTGGTGGTGTAGATATCGGCGAACATGATATCCATGTTGAGATTGGTTAACACGCCGACGACCCGGGCGAACAGGTAACGCCGGTCGCGGGTGTGCACGAAGATCTCGGTCGATTTGGCGCGTATCGACTGGCGAATGTTAACGACTGCAGGCTGGTCCCGATTCTCCAGAATCGAGGATACATGCCACTGAACCTCTTCGACCTTGTGATGCAGGAAATAATCGCCAGGAAATTCTCCGCACAAGCGTTCGATATCGCTGCGATCGTAGTCGGAGTTGGCAATGGTGTCGCAGGCGGCCTCGCGGTTTTCCCGAATGATGTCCTCGATGTCGGGCGATTGATCCAGCCCAATGCGCAGCACCTTGCGCGTGGCATGGTAAAGTTCGCGCAACAGCGCGTCTTTCCAGTGATTCCACTGTTTCGGGTTGGTGCCGCGTATGTCAGCAACGGTCAGCAGGTACAGGTAATCGAGCATGTTTTCGCTGCCCACCTCGCGCGCGAACTGATGCACAACTTCCGGGTCGCTGATGTCCTTGCGCTGCGCGGTGGTGGACATCAGCAGGTGCATGCGCACCAACTGGGAAACCAGTCGTGTGTCCTTGGCGTTCATGCCGTGTTGATGACAGAAATGTTCGGCGTCCTGCGCGCCCAGTTCCGAATGATCGCCACCACGCCCCTTGGCGATATCATGAAACAGCCCCGCCAGGTAAAGCAGCTCGGGCTTTTCCAGTTGATCGTGAATTTCGTTGCACAGGGGGAATTCGTGGCGCCATTCATCGACCGAGAATCGGCGCAGGTTGCGAATGACGAACAGGGTGTGCTGGTCGACTGTGTAGGCATGAAACAGGTCGTATTGCATGCGTCCGACAATGCGTGCAAATACCGGGATATAGGCCGCCAGAACCCCATAGCGGTTCATGCGTCGCAGCTGGTGAATTATGCCCACCGGTTTACGGATGAAACGCATGAACAGCAGGTTGTTCTTGGGGTCGGAGCGAAAGTCATCGTCGATGAGGTACAGGCTCTGGCGCACCAGGCGAATGGTCGCGGCATTGACCCCGCGAATATCGGGACGCTCCTGCATCAGTATGAACATTTCGATCAGGGCTGACGGATTTTGCAAAAACACCTTGTCATGCACGGCCTCGATATAACCGTTACGCATGATGAAATCCTGATTCAGTTTCTTCTTCAGATTAAAGAAGGGTTTGTACAGAATCTCCTGGCGCAACAGTTGCAGCAGCATCTCGTTCAGGCGTTCCAGTTCCAGCACCGTGCGATAGTACTTCTGCATGAACTGTTCGATGGCCAGATTATTGGCGCCACCCTCGTAACCAAAACATTCAGCCAGCTGTTTCTGATAGTCAAACAGCAGGCGGTCTTCGCGTCGACCAGTCAGGCGGTGCAGGGCGAAACGAATGCGCCACAAATGGGTCTGCCCCTCACTCAGGGTTTTGTATTCGTCCGCGGTGAGAAACTCGTGGGTAACCAGTTCTTTCAGGTTGCGAGCGCCGAAATGACGCTTGGCCACCCAGCCGATAAGCTGGATGTCACGCAACCCGCCTGGACCTTCCTTGATATTGGGTTCGAGGTTGAACGCGGTATCGTTGTAACGTTTGTGACGGTTTTTCTGTTCTTCCAGCTTGGCTTCGAAGAAATGTTTTGATGACCACATCTTTTTAGGTGAGATGGCCTTTTCGAAACGCTCATACAGGGCCTGGTCACCGGTGATCAGGCGTGACTCAATCATGTTGGTCATGATCGTGATGTCGCGATTGCCCTCGTTGATGCAGTCGCGCAGGGTGCGCACGCTGGAACCGACCTCCAGGCCTATATCCCACAGGAATGTGAGAAACTCTGACAGATGTTTTTCTTCCTCGGCGCGCGGTTTGCGCGAGAGTAACAGCAGCAGGTCGATATCCGAGGCGGGTAACAGCTCGCCTCGGCCATAACCCCCTACCGCAAGCAGCGCTATGTGCTGACCATCTTGCGGCGCCAGAAACTGTTCGAAACAGTGCGCGAGAACTCGATCCACCACTCGGCATTTCTGGCGCACCAGCAAATCCGCAGTCGCGTCAGGCGTGAAGGCCTCATTCAGCGTCTGGGTGGCGCTGGCAATGGCCTTGGAAATGGGGGCGATCTGTTTTCCGGCATTGGCGAGAATCTCGTCCAGCCAGTCGAGGGAGCTAAGCGGCATCAATTGGCCTACAAGGGATAGTCGGGATGCAGCGTCAGAATCTCGAAGCCGTCATCGGTGACCAGGTTGGTATGTTCCCACTGCGCGGACAGGCTGTGATCCTTGGTCACGACGGTCCATTGATCCGGCAGCAGTTTGACATGACGTTTGCCCAGATTCACCATCGGTTCGATGGTGAAGGTCATGCCCGGTTCCAGCACGGCGCCGGTGCCCGGGCTGCCGTAATGCAGCACCTGGGGGTCTTCATGAAACTGGTCCCCGATGCCATGACCGCAGTATTCGCGCACGATGCTGCAGTGGTTCTTTTCCGCGTAATTCTGAATCGCGTGGCCTATATCTCCCAGATGGACACCCGGACGAATCATCTCGATACCGATTTTCATACAGTCGTAGGCAATCTGAGCGATGCGTGCGCCCTGAACCGAGGCCTTGCCGACCTGGAACATGCGGCTGGTATCGCCATGAAAACCATCCTTGATGACCGTGATATCGATATTGACGATATCGCCGCTTTTCAGAACCTTGTTGGATGGAATGCCATGGCACACCTGGTGGTTGACCGAGGTGCAAATGGATTTCGGAAACCCGCGATAGTTCAGCGGCGCCGGGATCGCCTGCTGGTCATTGACTATAAAGTCATGGCAGATGGCGTCGAGTTCGTCGGTTGTGACGCCCGGGACCACATGCGGTTCGATCATCTTCAATACATCGGCTGCGAGACGGCCGGCGACGCGCATTTTTTCGATTTCGTCCTGGGTTTTTAGTTTGATCGCCATTTAATTTGTCAGAATTTTGCGGCTGCTGGGGCTGGCCGATATTGTTGAAAGCACATGATTATGGTATAAAGCGCGCGCCCTCGGCAACGCCGGGGGCAAAGTTTTTAAAAAGGCGTTAACAGCGCCCCGTTTGGGGGCCCTGTTTCGCCCGGCGAAGCTGGAATCGTCCAGCCTTGCCAAACGCGGCCCCTGGCCGTGATGGTACCTACAGGTACCGCAATTTAACCCTTGCATGGCAAAGGTTAAAAAAATCACACACATGCCACCAACTTGGTTATGGGTGCTGGATTCTTTACCAGAGGTCCGGTCGTAACCAAAGGGTATGTGGAGGCTCAACCCAAAGTATGACACAACCTGAATGACAGTTGTTGTGCGTACTTGATTATGACATCTGGAGAAATCATCATGTCAAATGTCACCATGCGTGAAATGCTGGAAGCGGGCGTTCATTTCGGTCATCAAACCCGTTTCTGGAACCCCAAAATGGCGCCGTACATCTTCGGCGAACGTAACAAGATTCATATCGTCAACCTGGAAAAAACGCTGCCGATGTGCAACGACGCGACCGGTTATCTTGGTCGTATTGCCGCGCAAAAAGGCAAGGTTCTGTTCGTTGGCACCAAGCGCGCAGCGTCCAAGGCAGTAAAGGAGGCCGCTGAAAGCTGCAACATGCCGTATGTCAATCACCGCTGGCTGGGTGGCATGCTGACCAACTTCCGCACCGTGCGTCAATCGATCCGTCGTCTCAAGGAACTTGAGGAAATGGCGGCCAATAACTCGTATGACGTCAAGAACAAGAAGGAAATCCTGAACCTGCAACGTGAGCAGGAAAAACTCGATAAAACATTGGGTGGCATCAAGGAAATGGGCGGCCTGCCCGATGCGCTGTTCATTATTGATGTGGGTTACGAAAACATCGCCGTACAGGAAGCTGGCAAACTGGGTATTCCGGTGGTCGGTGTGGTTGATACCAATAATTCACCCGATGGTATCGAGTATGTGGTGCCGGGTAACGATGATTCGATGCGCGCCATTAACCTGTATGCGCGTCTGGCGGCCCAGGCCATCAACGATGGCAAGGCGACCATCGTCGTCGCGGCCGGTGATGATGAACTGATCGAGGTCGATGACGAGGGTTCAATGGTTGCTGGCGCGGCCAAGCCGGCGCCGAAAAAGGTATCTGTCAAACGTAAAGCTGAAGCCGCTGCCGATGAAGCACCTGCAATAGTCGATGACGCGGCTGAAGCCAGCGCGGAAGCAAGTGCAGCCAGCGCAGAAGAAGCCGCGCCCAAGAAGGCAGCAACCAAGAAAGCAGCGACCAAAAAAGTGGCGACCAAGAAGGCCGCAGCCAATCAAGCAGCCAGTGACGACGCCGCTGAAGGCGACGAGTGAATTGACGATTAGAGCGAGGTAAAACACAGTGGCAATTACAGCATCTTTAGTTAAGGAACTGCGCGAACGTACCGGCGCGGGCATGATGGAATGCAAAAAGGCTCTGGTCGAATGTGATGGTGATATCGAGGCGGCAGCAGAGTTGATGCGCAAGTCGGGTGCGGCCAAGGCTGATAAAAAGGCTGGTCGAGTGGCGGCCGATGGTGCTATCAAGATCAAGGTTTCCGATGACGGCAAGAAGGCCGCAATCCTTGAAGTGAACAGCGAGACCGATTTTGTCGCCAAGGATGACAACTTCCAGAACTTTGCCGTGGCCGTGGTCGAAACCGTTTTCAACGGTGAGCCAGCCGATGTTGCCGAGTTGAGTGGTATGGCAACGGCCTCGGGCGACACCGTTGAGCAGTTACGCGCAGCACTGGTCGCCAAGATTGGTGAAAACATCCAGGTGCGTCGTTTTCAGGTCATCAAGACAGAAAATTCGCTGGCATCCTACCAGCATGGCGCGCGCATTGGTGTGATCGTCGATTCCACGGCAGATGACGACATGGCGCGTGATGTCGCCATGCACATCGCGGCGGTTAAACCGGCGCATGTACAGGAATCGGATGTACCCGCCGACGTGGTTGAAAAGGAGAAGGGCATTCTGATCGCTCAGGCCGAATCCAGCGGCAAGCCGGCTGAGATCATCGAAAAGATGATCGAGGGCCGCCTGAAGAAATACCTCGCCGAAATCACCCTGCTTGGACAGCCTTTCGTCAAGGACCCTGATCAGACCGTGGGTAAACTGTTGTCTTCGGCCAACGCCAGCGTCAGCGGATTTGTCCGCTTTGAAGTTGGCGAAGGTATTGAAAAGAAACAGGAAGACTTTGCCGCAGAAGTTGCGGCGCAGATGAAAGTCTGAACCCGCGCTAATCCATAAGGCCGCGTATGCGGCCTTTTTTTAATTCGTGATACCAATCTATGTCTGAACTGAAATACAAACGCCTGCTGGTTAAATTAAGCGGCGAAGCGCTGATGGGTCGCTACGACTTCGGTATCGACCCGGATGTGGTACGGGATCTCGCGGGTGAGTTAAAGGGCCTGCGCGATGCGGGTGTTGAACTCGGTGTGGTGATCGGCGGAGGCAATATATTTCGCGGTGCGGGCCTGGCTGAGGCTGGACTCGACCGGGTCGCCGGTGACCACATGGGCATGCTGGCCACCGTCATGAATGCGATTGCGCTGAAGGATGGCCTGGAAAAGGTCGGTCTGAAGGTGTCCGTCATGTCCGGCCTGGCCATGCCGCAGGTGTGCGAACTGTACACCCAGCGCGATGCGCGCGCGCGTATCAGTGCAGGCGAGGTTGTTATCTTTGCCGCCGGCACTGGCAATCCCTATTTCACCACGGATACCGGTGCAAGCCTGCGCGCCATTGAAATTCAGGCTGACCTGATGATCAAGGCGACCAAGGTGGATGGCGTGTATGATGCGGATCCCATGAAGAATCCGCAGGCAAAAAAATACGACCGCTTGAGTTACGATGTCGCCATCGATCGCCGCCTCGGCGTCATGGATATCACGGCCATGGTCATGTGTCAGGAAAACGGACTGGATATCGCCGTATGTAATATCAGCGAAACGAATGCCTTATTATCACTTGCCCGTGGAAAAAATCTGGGCACCATAGTAACGAAATAGAGGACAGCGATATGATCAACGACATCCAGCAGGATGCACTTGCCCGCATGAACAAGAGTATCGACTCCTACAAGGTGGAACTGACCAAGATCCGCACCGGCCGTGCCCACGCGAGTCTGCTCGACCACGTAACCGTCGAATACTACGGCTCTGAGGTTCCGCTCAGTCAGGCCGCCAACATTACCGCGGAAGATGCGCGCACGCTGGCGGTGACAGTGTGGGACAACAGCATGGTCAAAGCGGTGGAAAAAGCCATCATGACCTCGGATCTGGGTCTGAACCCGAATTCGGCCGGCAGCGTTATTCGCGTACCCATGCCGCCGCTGACGGAGGAACGCAGACGTGATCTGGTCAAGGTCGTGCGTGAGTTGACCGAGGGTGCGCGTGTCGCCATTCGAAATATTCGTCGCGATGCCAACAACGATCTTAAAACCCTGCAGAAAGACAAGGATATTTCCGAGGATGATGAGCGCAAGGGACAGGATCTGGTGCAAAAGGTTACCGACGAATCGATTGCCAAACTGGACAAGCTGTTGCAGGAAAAGGAAAAAGAATTGATGGAAATCTGATTGCCGGGTTTCCATTCATTATCATGTCCGACCAGACTCAGCGCAGTTCCGCGCTTCCCAGGCATGTTGCCATCATCATGGATGGCAACGGGCGCTGGGCACAGCAACGCCATATGCCGCGAACCTATGGCCATAAAAAAGGCGTTGAAACCACGCGCAAGGCGATCTCGTTCTTCGCGCGTGCCGGTGTTGAGCAACTGACCCTGTTCGCCTTCAGCAGTGAAAACTGGAATCGCCCGCAGGACGAGGTGTCGACGCTGATGTCGCTATTCGTCTCGTCGCTGAAGAAAAATACCGACGAGCTGCATGCCAACGGAATTCGTATTCGGTTTATCGGTGATCGCTCCGCTTTCGCTGACAAACTCAATCAGCAGATAACCGAATCCGAACACAAAACGCGCGACAACACCACCATGACCCTGAACATCGCCGCCAATTACGGTGGCCAGTGGGACATAGTGCAGGCCGTGCAAAAACTCGTTGCGAGCGGGCTGGCCGTTGACGATATCAATGCGCAGGGCCTGGCCAGCCACCTCAGCCTGGCCGATGCGCCAGATCCCGACCTGTTCATTCGTACCGGTGGCGAACAGCGTATCAGTAACTTTCTGTTGTGGCAGCTTGCCTACAGCGAGCTGTTTTTCAGCGAGGTGTTGTGGCCTGATTTCAGCGCTGAGGAAATGCAGCGCGCACTGGATCATTTTGCCGGGCGGCAGCGTCGGTTTGGCAAAACCGGCGCCCAGGTTGCGGCGGACACGGAGCACTGCGATGCTTAAACAGCGGGTTATCAGCGCCGTCTTGCTGGCCCTGGTGGTCGTCACGGCGATTTTCCATCCCAATCCGCTTTGGATCTCGTTGTTTTTCGCTCTGATCCTGCTGATCGCGATCAGCGAATTGACCAACCTGACTTTAAACCAGCACAAACCGGTGCGATTCTTACTCGGGCTGGCGATGGCTGGATTGTTCCTGTGGCTGCAGTCGCATATCGATTCCCGCATCGTTCAATACCATGCCTATACCGGACTGGCGCTGTGGCTGCTGGTGTTGGTGTCGTTGTTAATCTACCGCTATTCCGGGCGCTGGCCATTGTTGATGCGCAGCTTTGCGTTTGCCCTGTCGAGTGTAATGATCTGGATTTGCATCATCACGCTGGTGTTTGTGCATGGTTTTCACCCGCAGGGCCCGTGGATACTGATTTACCTGCTGACCCTGGTGTGGGTGGCTGATATAGGCGCCTATTTTGCTGGCCGCCGTTTCGGTCGGCACAAGCTGGCGCCCGGCATTAGCCCAGGCAAGACCTGGGAAGGCGTTGGCGGTGGGGTTGCGCTGAATATTGTCTGGATCAGCCTGGTGTTCTACTGGGTACAGGGCTGGGGCATGGCGTATATCGAATTCCTGTTGCTGGGACTGCTGACATCCGCGATTTCGGTGGTTGGCGATCTCTACGAAAGCATTCTCAAACGTGAGGCTGGCATGAAAGACAGCGGACGTATCCTACCGGGTCACGGTGGCGTGCTGGATCGTGTCGACTCGGTTATTGCCGCCTCGCCTGTTTATGTGTCCGGCCTGTTCCTGCTGGGGGTTGCGTGACGCGTTCACTGTGCATACTGGGTGCAACCGGTTCCATTGGACAATCCACGCTGGATGTTCAGGCACGGCATCCCGACCGCTTCAGCCTGTATGCGGTGACTGCGAATAGCCAGGTCGACAAAATGGTGCAGATCTGTCGTCAGCACCGACCCAGAGTCGCGGTCATGGCCTGCGAGGCGAGCGCCGACGCACTGCGCCAAGCGCTGAGCGACCTGCCGGATATCCGAGTTGAAGGTGGCGCCGCGGCCCTTGAAATGGTGGCCTCGGCGGACGAGGTCGACGTGGTCATGGCGGCTATCGTTGGCGCCGTGGGGTTGATGCCGACGCTCGCCGCTGTGCGCGCAGGCAAACGCGTGTTGCTGGCCAATAAGGAGGCGCTGGTCATGGCCGGCCATTTGTTCATGCAGGAAGTCGAAGCTCACCAGGCCGAGTTGCTGCCGATCGATAGCGAACACAATGCCATCTTTCAGTGCCTGCCGACTGATTATTCCAGTGGACTCGAAGCACAAGGGGTCACCCGTATACTTTTAACCGGGTCGGGAGGTCCGTTTCGCCAGCTGGCGCTGGATAAATTCCACGACATCACCCCGGAGCAGGCCATTGCCCATCCAAACTGGAGCATGGGCCCCAAGATTTCGGTCGATAGTGCGACCATGATGAACAAGGGGCTGGAACTGATAGAGGCCTGCTGGTTGTTCGATGTCGCCCAGGAGCAGGTGCAGATCGTGCTGCATCCGCAGAGCATTATTCATTCGATGGTGGCATACAATGACGGCTCGGTGCTGGCGCAAATGGGAAACCCTGATATGCGCACACCGATCGCCAATGCGCTGGCGTGGCCGCAGCGAATCGAGTCGGGCGTGGAACCATTGGATCTGGTTGCGGTCAGTCAACTGAACTTTGAAGATGCCGACGAGTCGCGCTTCCCCTGCCTGAAGCTGGCGCGTCTGGCCATTCAGCAGGGCGGCACCTGTCCGGCCATTCTAAATGCGGCCAATGAGGTGGCGGTCGCTGCGTTTTTACAACGGCGCATCGCGTTTACCCGCATTGCCGAATTGATCGAGCGAGCGCTCGACCGCTTTTCCCCGCGCGCCACCGATGATCTGCAGGAAATCCTCAGCGATGACCGAAGGGCGCGGGATTTTGTTGAACAATGCATTGCTGAGTCCGCGTAGTCTAGTCATGGATATGGTTTCATTTATTTACAGCGTACTGGCGTTCATCGCCGCGATAGGCATCCTGGTGACCATTCACGAGTTTGGGCATTACTGGGTGGCGCGCCGCTGTGGCGTCAAGGTGTTGCGCTTTTCAGTCGGATTTGGCAAGCCGCTGCTGACACGCACGGCCGGGCAGGACCAGACCGAGTATGTGGTCGCGGCGATACCGCTGGGTGGTTATGTCAAGATGCTCGATGAGCGCGAGGGCGAAGTCGAACAGCACGAATTGGCGCGCGCCTTCAACCGCCAGCCTGTCGCCAAACGTATTGCCATCGTCTTCGCGGGCCCGGCGTTTAATTTCATCTTCGCCATCGTGGCGTATAGCCTGATGTACATGAACGGCGTCAGTGGAATCAAGCCGTATGTTGGCGACATCAACCCCGCAGGACTGGCCCACGCTGCCGGTATGCGTGACGAGGACCTGATTGTATCGGTTAACGGTATCGATACGCCGAGTTGGGAGAAGGCGCGACTGGTGTTGCTGCAGCAGGCGGTCGATGGGCCGAGGCTTGAGCTGAACGTACAGGGCCGGGATCTGCAGATGCGCCAGATCGTGCTGGATGTGACGGGTATTGCGTTGTTACAGGACGAACAGAGTGATGTCATCGAACAGCTTGGTATGGGTATCTGGCGCCCGCAGATTGCGCCGACGATAGAACAGGTTGTGCAGGGCGGCGCGGCTGAGGCCGCTGGCTTGATGGCGGGCGATAAGGTGGTCAGCCTTGATGCGCAGACCATCACCAATGTACGCCAGTGGGTCGACATAATTCGCGACAACCCGGGCAGGCCCCTGCCGTTGATGGTGGATCGCCGGGGTGAAATTCAGCACTTGACGGTGACGCCCGACCTCAAGCAGGATGCAGGGGAGTCTTACGGATTCATCGGTGTGCGCAATGCGCTGGTTTATCCCGAGGAGATGCGTGAAAAATTGCGTGTGGTCGAGCGTTATGGTCTGATTGGCGCAAGTGTTGAGGCCATGGACAAGACCTGGCAGATGTCATGGTTGACGCTCAAGGTGCTTGGCAAGTTGATTACCGGTGAAGCCAGCCTCAAGAATCTGAGTGGGCCGATCACTATTGCCAAGTATGCGGGCATTTCCGCACGCATCAGCGCCGAACAGTTTTTCTCTTTTCTGGCCATTATCAGTATCAGTCTGGGCGTGCTCAATCTGTTGCCTATCCCCATGCTGGACGGTGGCCACCTGTTTTATTATCTCATCGAAATAGTCAAGGGCAGCCCGGTGTCCGAGGCGGTGGAAGCCGTCGGTCAGCGAATTGGTCTGGTGGTGCTGATGATGTTGATGAGCATTGCCCTTTATAACGATATTTTGAGACTGGTGAACTGATTTGAAGCTGCTGTTGCGATGTTTGTTGGTGGCCGCCCTGTTGGGCAGCAGCGCTGTGGTGCGTGGCGAGACGTTCATTGTTGAGGATATCGAGGTCGAAGGTATCAAGAAGATCGCGATCGGCACCGTGCTCAATTACCTGCCGGTGAAAAACGGCGAGGTATTCGATAGCAATCGCTCCCCCGAGTTGATTCGCGAGTTGTATAAAACCGGTTTTTTTGACCGCATTACACTGTTACGGCGAGCCAACAATCTGGTCATTCGGGTTACCGAGCGGCCATCCATTGCCGAGGTGACCTTTGATGGCAACAAAGAGGTCAACGACGAGATCATGAACGATGCCTTGAAACAGATCGGCATGACCAAGGGCAAGATCTACAACCCCAAGCTGCTGGAAAAGCTGGAGCAGGAACTGCAGCAGTTGTATTACTCGCTGGGCAAGTATTCTGTGCGACTGGATGCAACGGCCGAGTCACTCGACGATGATCGGGTCAAGGTCGATATCCAGATCTCCGAAGGCGCCCCGGCGCGCATTCGTAGCATCAATGTCATCGGCAACAAGGCCTTCGAGGAAGAGGACCTGCTGGACAATTTCAAGCTGGAAGCGACCGATTCGGGCTGGTTTGCCGATGACAAGTATTCCAGCACCAAGCTGTCAGGCGATCTCGAGACCCTGAAATCATGGTATCTCGATCAGGGTTACGTGAAATTCGATATCGAGTCGAAACAGGTAACCATCACGCCCGACAAGAAAGACATCAACATTGCCATCAACATCCGCGAGGGCGATCAGTACAGGATTAGCAAGATCAGCCTGACCGGAGACCTCATCGTCGAAGAATCGGAACTCATGGCGTTGATGAATTTTCGCGAAGGCGATGTGTTTTCACGCAAGAAGATTACATCGAGTATCCAGCGCATGAGCGAGCGGCTAGGTAATGAGGGTTACGCCTTCGCCAAGGTCAACGCGGTGCCTGAAATCGATGACGAGAACAAAACCGTGGCCTTGCTGCTGGTGGTTGAGCCGGGTGAGAAGGTGAATGTGCGGCGTATTCTGTTCGAAGGCAATACCAAGACCCGCGACTATGTGCTGCGCCGGGAAATGCGCCAGATGGAAGGTGAGGTGTATTCGGCCAGCAAGATCAATCGTTCGAAGATACGTCTGCAGCGCCTAAAATATATCGCCTCTGTCGATACCCGCCTGGTGCGCGTGGCGGATGAGCCGGGGCAACTCGATGTGCTGGTCAATGTCAAGGAGCGCTTCTCGGGTAACTTCACCATTGGCGCGGGTTATTCGCAGGACCAGGGTGCGTTGTTCAATCTTGGCCTGACCCACGACAATATCTTCGGCAGTGGCAACAATGTGGCCATCACCTTCAACAACAATCGGGCCCAGGAACAGTATGAATTCAGTTATACCAACCCCTATTACACGCCTGAGGGCATAAGCCGAGGTTTCTCCATTCGTTACGCCAAAACCGACGCGGCCGAGGCCAATATCTCGAATTATCTGCTGGACCGCATCACCATGTCGGTCAGCTACGGCATCCCGCTGTCGGAATATAACCAGATCAACTTCAGTTTTGGTGTGGAACGCAACGACGTCACACTGTCACTGTTCCCGTCCAACGAGGTGGTAAACTTCATCATCGATAATAACGATGCGTTGAGCGCGGGCAGCGTCCCGCAGGGTGATGACTACGACACGTTCTTCGCCAGCATGAGCTTCAGTACGGATAGCCGCAATCGTCTGATCTTCCCCGATAGCGGCTCGGTGAATGTTTACGGTGTCGAGTATTACACCGGCGATCTCGATTTCTACAAGCTGTTCTATCGCCACCAGACACTGTTCCCGCTGGCCGACGCCGTGACCTTCTCGTTCAAGACCCGGATCGGTTTTGGAGAGTCCTATGGTCAAACAACCGACCTGCCGTTCTACGAAAAATATACGGCTGGCGGCGTACGGACGGTCAGGGGTTATGACTTTAACAGCCTGGGACCGAAGGATTCGCTGCAACAGTCCTTTGGCGGTAATTTTCAGGTTATCACCAACTCGGAGATGCTGTTTGCCATCGATGCCCTGGGTGGTGCAGAAAGTTTTCGTCTTGGGTTATACTTCGACGCGGGTTCCGTTTTCGCCGATTATCATGACTTCGATGAGAAGGAACTCAGAACTTCCGCCGGCGTCTCCGCGAAATGGTTCACCCTCATTGGCCCGATCGAGTTGAGCTACGCAGTGCCCCTGAATGATAAAGCAGGCGATGAGACACAAAACTTTCAGTTTTCGTTAGGCGCTCCGTTTTAGCGTGAATATCGGGATCTGAACAGAAACAATAATTACGAGGTTGTGTTGAAGAAATACCTTCTCAGCTTTTTGTCCGTTGCGGCCTTTGCCGTGTCGCTGAATGCCGCTGCTCAGGACGGCCGATACAAGATCGGTTTCGTCAATACGGGGACAGTGCTCAAAGAGGCCCCGCAAGCGCGCAAGGTTGAGGAACGCCTCAAGACTGCTTTCGAGGCGCGCGAACAGGTGTTGCGCGGCAAGCAGCAGGAACTGCTCAAACTGGAGCAAAAAATAAAAACCGACGGTGACATCATGTCGGTGGTGGAAAAACGCAGCCTGGAGCGCGAACTGAGCCGTAAAATCAATCAGTTGAAATTTGAGCAACAGGAGTTCCGCGAAGACCAGAACCTGCGCCGTAATGAGGAGTTGCGCAACCTGCAAAATGTCATCGCGCTGGTGTTGAAGAAACTCGGAGACGAGGAAAAATTCGACCTGATACTGACTGAGGGCGTGAGTTATGTGTCTGATGCGGTCGATGTGACGCCTACAATCATCGAAATGCTGAAGAATCTGCCGCCCGACAAGGCGAACGCGATCAAATAGCGAATCCCCAGGGTGTTTGCGCGGTCTTCGTTGCAGGATAATTGCCAATGTCGGCACCGGAAAATATATCGTTGACTGTTGAGGCGCTGGCGCGCAGCCTCAATCTGCAATGCCGCGGTCGATGCGATGCGTCGCTCCGCTCGGTTGCATCTTTCACCTCGGCAGGTACGAGCGATCTGTGTTTTCTGACTTCGCCGCGTTATATTGATCAGGCCCGCCGCAGTGCCTGTGCCGCGGTCATCGTGCCCGTCGATTTCGGCGAAGACCTGGGCGACAAGGCGCTGATTTTTTCACCCAATCCTCATCTCAGTTTTGTGCGCGCCATTGCCATCCTGCAACCCGAATCAGTCGCGCCACCCGATCCTTCAATCCATGCCTCCGCGATTATTCATGACAGTGCACGGATCGCCGACGACGTGTTTATTGGCGAGCACTGCGTGATTGGTCCGAATGTCGAGATTGGTTCGGCGACAGTGATTGGCGCGGGCTGCGTCATTGAACAGGGCTGTCGTGTGGGCGAGGCGAGCCGTCTGCACCCCAGAGTCACACTCTGCCACGATGTGCATGTCGGTGACCGCGTCATTCTGCATCCGGGCGTGGTCATCGGATCGGATGGATTCGGGCTGGTTTACGATCAGGGCGACTGGGTCAAGATTCCCCATCTGGGTTGTGTGCGCATTGGCGATGACGTTGAAATTGGCGCGAATACGACGGTTGATCGCGGAGCGCTGGATGACACGGTTATCGAGCGCGGCGTGAAAATGGATAACCTGATCCAGGTCGCGCACAACGTACATATCGGCGAAAATACCGCGATTGCCGCCTGTGTCGGCATCGCCGGGAGCGCCGTGATCGGCAAGAACTGCCGAATCTCAGGCGCGGCAGTGGTGTTGGGGCATCTCAGTGTCGCGGACAATACCACGGTAACGGCCATGTCGCTGGTCACCAAAAGCATCACCGAGAGTGGAACCTATTCCTCGGGTACACCGTTGATGGAAAATCGTATGTGGCATCGCAACAATGCGCGCTATAAAATGCTTGACCAGCTAGCAAAAGATCTTGCCAATTTGCAGAAAAACCAACAAGAGAAAACATGAGCGAACAACACACCACCGATTTCGATATTCACCGGATAATGGAGTTTTTGCCGCATCGTTATCCGTTTTTGATGATAGACCGTGTCATCGCGTGTTCACCGGGCGCCTCATTGACCGCGCTAAAAAATGTATCGATCAACGAACCCTTTTTTCAGGGGCACTTCCCCGGTCAGCCGATCATGCCGGGTGTGCTGGTGATCGAGGCCCTGGCGCAGGCCACCGGTCTGCTGTCCTTCTGCTCCATGGAGCCGCAAGGCCGTGACAAACTATACATGCTGGTGGGCATTGACAAGGCTCGCTTCAGGGGGCAGGTTGTGCCTGGAGACCAGTTGGTTCTTACAGTAAACCTGAAACGTACCGTGCGTGGCATCTGGATGTACGAGGGCAAGGCGACCGTCAACGATTCGGTGGTGGCCGAGGCTGAATTAATGTGCAGCGCTCAGGATAAGAAAAAGTGATTCACGCCAGCGCAATTATCGATCCAGGCGCTCAGCTGGGCAAGAATGTCACGGTTGGCGCCTACACCGTGATCGGAGCCGATGTGGTCATCGGTGATGATTGCTGGATAGGACCCCATGTGGTTATAAACGGTCCCACCAGAATCGGCCGAAACAACAAATTTTTCCAGTTCAGTTCAATCGGTGAGGTGCCGCAGGACAAAAAATTTGCCGGTGAGCGAACAGAGCTGATCATTGGTGATGGCAATACCATTCGAGAGTTCGTCACACTCAATCGTGGTACCGGGGATGGTGGCGGTAGAACGGTCATAGGCAATGGTAATCTGCTGATGGCATATACCCATGTCGCACATGACTGCGTGGTTGGCAATAACACCATTTTTTCCAATGCGGCCTCGTTGGCCGGTCATGTGCAGGTTGGCGACCATGCGACTCTGGGCGGGTTCACCTCGGTCCATCAGTTTACCCGGATCGGCGCGCATGCCTTCAGTGGTCTGGGCGCGGTGATTACCCAGGATATTCCACCCTTTAGCATCGTGGCCGGCGAGCGCGCCAAGGTCTTCGGCATCAACAAGGAAGGGCTGAAGCGCCGTGGTTTCTCAGCGCAACTGATCAGCGCTCTGCATAAGAGCTTTCGTCTGCTGCTGGTGTCCAAGACAGGCCGTGAAGAGGCGCTGGAAATTTTGCAGCCTTTGATCGATGAATTTCCAGAGGTGGCCGAATTCGCCGAGTTCGTGCTCGAAAGCAAGCGCGGTATCGCGCGTTAGCATCCCCCGAACCTTGAATATTCTCGCCATCGAAACCGCTACCGAGGCCTGCTCGGTAGCCTTGCTCACCAACCCGGGTGAACTTTTTTCGGCTTTCGAACTGGCCCCTCGTCGACATACTGAATTACTGCCCGTGATGATCAATCAGGTGATGCACAACGCCCACATGCAACGTGGCGATCTTGATTTCATCGCCTTTGGCAATGGCCCGGGCGCATTTACCGGTGTGCGCATTGCGGCAGCCACGGCACAGGGTATGGCAATTGGTTTGGGGGTGCCATTGGTCGGGGTGTCGACACTGGCGATTCTGGCACAGCAGGCCTGTGACACTCTGCAACTCAAACGTGTACAGGCCATGCTGGACGCGCGCATGGGCGAAATCTATAGTGGCCTGTTTGAAATCAATGACAGCTCCGGTCTGGTCACTGCAGTATCCGACGAAACCCTGCAGTCGGCCGCCAATTTCGTCTGGGCGGGTTGTGCGGCGGCAGGGCCGGGTGTGCTGGCGGCGCGTGAGGCGGGTTCAAAACCCGACGGTGGGCTGCCGATCGACGAGGGATTGCTGCCGCATGCCGAGGCCCTGGCGAAACTCGCGCGTGTGCAGGCGGAAACAGGTCTGGCGGTGCCACCAGACAAACTCCACATCAATTATCTAAGAAACCAGGTTGCATGGCGCAACTGACCGCCAGCGACTCTCCCTGCGATTCTCCCAGAGATCCCGGATATGCGACGGACGCTCTGGCGTTTCCCTACGGTAGCCCTGTACTCAGCGGTGAAATCAAACGGGTTGCCGATGATTTTCGCGTGGTCGAGCAACTGGGTTTTGAGCCTGAGGGGCATGGTGAGCACCTTTTTCTGAACCTGCGCAAGACCGGGTTGACCACGCCGCAATTGATTGAAAAGGTCTGCGCCAGCGTGGGAATTCCGTCGCGCCTGGCCGGATACTCCGGCCTCAAGGACAAGCAGGCGGTGACCGAGCAATGGATCAGTCTGCATTTGCCGGGCTGCCGCAGCATGCCGCAAATCAGTGATGACGATCAACTTCAGGTGCTCGATGCACGCTGGCACACTCGCAAGCTAAAAGCGGGTGCCCACCGCGCCAATCAGTTCGATATTCGTGTGCGAGATCTTCACGGAGCCGTCGATGAATTGCCGACGCTGATCGATCGTATCGAGCGCTTTGGCTTTGCCAATTATTTCGGCGACCAGCGCTTCGGTGCGGGTTTGGATAACGTTGAACAGGCGCTTAAACATCTTGGTAACCCGCATAAGTGCAAACGCCTGAGTCGGCACCGGCGCAGCCTGTACCTGTCGTCAATGCGCAGCTTTTTATTTAACCGGGTTCTGAGTCGGCGCATCGAATCCGGCTTCTGGCTGGCTCCGATGGCCGGTGATCTGTTTATGTTGAATGGCAGTCACAGCATTTTTAATGATCAATTGAGCGATGACATCCAGCATCGCTATCGCGCACTCGATGTGCACAGCGCCATCAGCCTGTATGGCGCTGGTGAAACCCGGGTGATGCACGATGCCGGGCAACTCGAAGCCGCGGTATTTGCCTGTTTTCCCGAGTTGACCAGCCTGTTGCAGGCGCAAAAGGTCAATCGGTCCTATCGCGCCAGTCGCGCGTTGGCGCATAATCTATGCGTTGATGTTGAGCAGGGTGGCGCGGGCATGCGGGTACAGGTGGAACTCGACCGCGGGGTTTTCCTGACCAGCCTGCTCGGTCATATGCTTCGCTTTGACAGTAAAGATGGTTCCGGTGGTGGGAATTTTACTGCCAGTCAGGAGTCCTAGATCAGGTAAGGGGAGGATAAACCAATGTTGCCCAGACTCATGCTTTGTGTCGTGTTGTTGTGGCCGGCGTTGTTGTCGGCGGAAAAAACGGGGGCTTATCTGGGGGCGAAACCAACAGTCGTTCCCGACTGGTTCAAGCACAGCTTTCTGGATTTTGAAGAAGATGTTGCCGAGGCCGCCGCCAGCGGCAAGCGTATCATGTTGTATTTCCATCAGGACAGTTGCCCTTATTGCGCGCGCCTGATCGATGAAAATCTGTCAGATCCCGAGATTAAGTCATTTGTGCAAAAACACTTTGATGTCATCGATATTAATATGTGGGGTGACCGCGAAGTGGTGTCGATTGGTGGCCAGAGTTTCCCCGAGAAGGCCTTTGCCCGTGCGCTCACGGTTCAGTATACGCCGACCATGATCTTCCTCAATGAACAGGGCAAAACCGCACTCAGGCTCAACGGCTACTATCCGCCACGCCAATTCAGGCTGGCGTTGGAGTTTGTCGCCGGACAAAAGGAATTGGAGATGAGCTTTAACGAATATGTGGTTGCTCAAAGCAAGGGTCAGGGACGAGGACTCATTGGTGAGGACTTCTTTCTCGATGAAACCGATCTGGCGGCTAATCGTCAGCACAGCAAACGCTACCTCGCGGTTTATTTCGAGGCCGCCGATTGCGATCTGTGTGAATTATTGCATGACAAGGTATTGAGCGATGGGCCGACGCGCAGGTTGATCGGTGACATGGACAGTGTGCAAATCGACATATTCTCGGACAAGCTGATAACGACCCCATCGGGCATCAGCTTGAGCCAGCGTGACTATGCGAAAAGCCTGAATATCGGTTATACCCCCTCCGTTGTATTCTATGATCCGGCGGGCAAGGAGGTGCATCGCATCGATGGTTTCTTGAAAACATTTCATTTCCAGTCCAGCCTGGCGTATGTGCTGGAACAGGGTTATCTGGCAGAGCCCAGCTTTCAACGTTATATCGCCGCGCGTGGCGAGAAACTGCGCGAGATGGGATTTGATACCGATATCTGGGGTTACCAATCCTTTCACCCGGACGAGGTTAAATAGCTGGCGCCTGTGCAAAGGGTTTGAGAACTGGTTCTCGGTATGTAGCGCGATTGCCGCTTTATACTGCAGGCTCTCTCCAGTTATGAATGTTTGTGGATTTCGCCCTGCCGCTGTGCGGCGGGGTTTTTTGTGGTGCACATTCTGTCCAGCCGCATATTTTCGGCAAAATCAGCTACCTTGCCTATACTTCAGGCTCGACCCAGACTCGCCGGGCGCACCCGTGGCTTATTTCGAGGTGGGGTTTGATGACATGACCCGACCCTCGTAGGTTCGGGTTTTCGGCATAGATCTTACTTTAACCAAATCGCAGAGCGATGTTTCGCAGCCCCGGATTTCGAGAAACCTGTATTTTGTCGCAAATCAACGAGTGGGATATCGGTGTTTTAGGACTGGTCGCCTTTTGCACAGTATCCTCAAGCATTAGTCCATGAATCAATTGTCTTCAAAATGGCAGCCGGAAGTCCTGCGAGGCATCAGTGAAAACGCACTGCGAGAAGCCGCCGGTCTTATTCGTGTGGTTACACAACGCGAGTTGAGCATTCGATTGCTGCAGCAGGAGTTGACTGATTTTTCCAATGCCGCCAGCTTGCTGGTCAATGCATCGCAGCAGCAGTTGCTGATTCGTCAGCTATTAACCGGGGGTGTTCAAGGTTATGCCGCCTTGCTCATAACCCGGTCATGCGCCCAGAATTTGCTGCGCGATCTGTTGACGGAGCGCCCCCCTCTCAACGATATGACCGAACTTGAAGAAGAGGCGATCAGCGAGATAGCCAATATCCTGTTGAATCATTGCCTGGACAACTTCATCGAGTTGCGCAAAGAACCGTGCGGCAGCCAGTTGCCGGAACTGTTGTTTGGCCAGCTGCCTGGTTTGCTTGACGAACTGCGTGTTGACCCGACTGATGACAGTGTTTTTTACCTGCAGGCGGAAGTGTCGAGCGACTCCAAATCCTGCCCGATACAGCTGTTGTTCGCATCAGGCTTTTTCGTTTAGGGCGGGACAGTTTTTCACAACACGATGGCTAATCCCCCCCAGTATTTAGATGATTGCCTCGACGCAGCGGTATTCGATGCTATCGATACCGGCCTTGTCGTATTGAACAACAGGGGCGAGGTGGTGGTGTGGAATGCCTGGATGCAGGAACACAGCATGATCGATCGCGAGCATGCAGTACAAATCCAGTTGATCGCTCTTTTTCCTGATCTCGGAAAACGGCTCAGAAAGTCGGTACAGGATGCCTTGTCGAAAGGCCTCAGCTCGATGATTTCGGCGGGTTTGCATCCAGTGCAATTGCCGCTATTCAAGACACGCCAGGACTTTTACAACAACAATGCCGTGCAGCAATCGATCACAGTGCGCCCACTGCAGGTAAGGGGGGCGCCCTGCTGCCTGTTGCAGGTGCGTGATGTGTCATCGGGTAATCGGCGTGAACTGATGTTGCGGCAAACCGCGCATGAGCTGGAAACACTGGCCAACCGGTCGCGAGAGCAGGAGTTTCAGCTACAGACCATTCTCAATAACACGCTTGATGCAATCATCATTCTGAATCGTCTGGGTCGGATCAGTGGCTTCTTTGAATCGGCCCAGCGCATGTTTGCCTACAACGCTTACGAACTGCTGGGCAAACCGTTGTCGGTGCTGTTTCAGGCGGCACATAGCCGTCGCTACGATGAACTGTTAGGCAGTCATCATCGTGCCGGAATGCTGGTGCACCATGATGAACTGGTGGCGCTTACCGCGAGCGGTGAAAGCTTCGATGCGGATGTTGCCATAAACACGATCTTTGAAGGCGAAAACCTGCAATACATTGTCACCATCAAGGATATCACCCTGCGCAAGCAGGCCGAAGATGCGTTGTACCAGGAGAAGGAACAGGCCCAGGTGACGCTAAGCAGTATTGCTGATGGCGTGTTGACGACCGACATTATCGGGCGCATCAATTTTATCAATCCAGCGGCGTTAAAACTGACCGGTTACGCGCTCGATGAGCTGATCGATCAGGCCATCGACCGGGTGATTACGGTTGAATCGGAGCGCCCCATTCTGCCGGTTTTTGAGTGTATAGAGACCGGGAAGCAGGTCGATTCGATCTCCGGCGATGTACTGATTGCCAAGAATGGTCAGCAGATGATCATTCATCAGGTGGCGTCACCGATCCATAATCGTAGCGGCCATATCATTGGCTCGGTTATGGTCTTTCGCGATATGAGCAAATCGCACCGGCTCGCCAGTCGCTTGTCGTGGCAGGCGACCCACGATGAGCTCACCCAGTTGGTCAACCGGCGAGAATTTGAACGGCAGTTAGGCAATGTGCTGCACTCGGCACGCAGTGAAGGGGCTGAGCACTGCCTGTGTTTTATGGATCTGGATAAATTCAAGGTGGTGAATGACACCTGCGGTCATGTTGCGGGTGATGAATTACTGCGCCAGCTTGCCGATATTTTTCGCCAGAAAATTCGCGGGGCGGATACGCTGGCGAGACTGGGTGGTGACGAATTCGCGGTAATTCTCAACAAATGCGGCCTGGGGCCTGCGGTCAATGTGGCCGAGGAACTGCGCGGCGCGATCGAGGATTTTCGTTTCGGCTGGGGTGATCAGTACTTCCAGGTGGGCGTGAGCATTGGTCTGGTCGTGATTGATCGTGACAGCCCCGATGTCGATGAGATTTTCAAGGCCGCAGATTCGGCCTGTTATGCCGCCAAGGAGGCGGGGCGTAACCGTGTCCACATTTACAGCCCTGACGATGAGGAGATTTCGCTGCGTCGTGGTGAGGCTCAGTGGATGATTCGCATCCAGAATGCATTGGAAACGGGGCAGTTTCAGCTGACCTATCAACCCATCGTGCCGTTAAACCCGCAAGCGGACGATCCGGTGCACTACGAGATTTTGTTGCGCATGATCGATGACGACGGCTCCCTGATTCCGCCCGGCGCGTTCTTGCCGGCCGCTGAGCGCTACCAGATCATGGCGCGGCTGGATTTGTGGGTGATCGAAAACCTGTTCAAATGGGTAAATACGCATTGGGACTGGAACTCGACTGATGTATTTGCGATTAACCTGTCGGGACAGACGCTGGCTGACACGCTGGTGCTCGACAGTGTCAAACGTATCCTCGCAAGCTATGAGGTGCCACCCGCCAGAATCTGTTTCGAGATCACCGAAACCGCTGCCATCAGTAACCTGAGTCAGGCACAGAAATTCATGAGCGAGCTTGGCCAATTGGGTTGCCGGTTTGCGCTCGATGACTTTGGTAGCGGTTTGAGTTCCTTCGCATACCTCAAGGCCTTGCCGGTGGATTATCTGAAAATCGATGGGGCCTTCGTCAAGGATATGGTGGCGGATCCTATTGACCACGCCATGGTGCAATCAATTCATAATATCGGCAGTGTGTTGCAGCTGATGACTATTGCGGAGTTTGTCGAGAATGACGCAATTCTGCAGTGTTTGCTCGATATGGGGGTTAATTATGCCCAGGGTTATGGCATCGCGGCACCGAAACCGCTGCCGCTGAATGGTTCAGCGCTCTTTGATCGTGCGCAAATACCGCGTTCAGCAAAGACAGCTGGCGGGGTCTAGAAATATCAGGCCGTGGCCAGGCGACGCTTTTCTGTATCGTGTTCTTCGCTGTGTCCGGTGCGTGAGTAGGTCGCCCGGTTGTTGGCGTTGTCACGGCCATTAAGCAGGCGAATGGATTGGCGAATTCGATGCTGGTTCTTCCTGATCAGGAGATCGTTGATCAGAAGCGAATTTCTAAGCCGGCTGAGCTGCTCCGACAATGCGCCCCCAAGTTGTTGAAGCTCTGACGGTGCGTTGGCATCAAGGTAGTCCTGCAAGGCCTGCGGGCCAGTGCTGAAACCGTGTTGCTGAAGCAATGAATTCTGCTGGTTTTGCAGCGATTCCAGGACGGCTAGCGATGGGCTGCCCGTTTCCACTAGCTGCTGCAAATGGTCTATCGCATTGGTGGCGATGGCCTGACGGACCTCGTCGAGATACAGGATCAGCATGGCCGCCTGCTCGCGTTGATCCGTTAGCAGTGTCCTGAGTCTATCGTTAACATGGTCGGCCTGGTTCATCATTTTCTGCACTATCTCGGCTTACGGTAAAAGGTCTTCAATTTCAGAGAACTTGCGTGCGATCAGCTCCGGGTCGGGTTTGTAATCGCCATTGGCCAGCGCCGATTTTATGGCCTCGACCCGGCTGCTATTGACTTCCGGTAGAGCGGCCATCTGTTTCAATACCTGCTCAGAGCTTAGTTCGACGATTGCCGAGGCGCGGCCATTCGTGCCTGAGGCCTCGTTGGATGGGCCTTGAGCAGACGCTCGGCTACGGTTATCCAGCGCCGGTCCTGGTGGCTTGACGCGGTTGTTGCTGTTGATTGCATCAGTCATGATTTTCTCCACTTAAATCTACCCATACCTGATATCGGCCGTCTTAAGGATAAGTTGAGGATTTTTTTCATAATCACCTGGCCTTTTTTAATATCCGACAGTGATTTGCCCGGGCGCGGTGACCAGGCCTTCGATCACTCGATTCGAACCCGTGTTCTTAACCCTGACCGCCTCGCCATAACGTGCCGCATGCAGGGCCTGACCGGTGCTTTTGATACTGATTCCCCCGGCTTTGAATAGAATCGTTACCCGCTGGCCTGACTTTACCAGCTGTCTGGCGGCCACGTTGCCGGTATCGAGGACGGTCCCTGGGCGCAGGTTACGTTTGGCCTGCAGCTCATCGATTTGTTCAAGTTTGGAAAAATACCCCTGATTCAGCCGACTTACATCCATTTTTTTAAACGTGATGCGGCTGGCGTCAATTCCTTGACCTTTAATCAGTGGTGTTTTGTTGACGATGACGTCCTGAAACACCGAGATTTGCACGGGCAGCGAGATGTTCCAGTCCACCGGTGCTGCACAGCCGATGCTGAGCGAGGTGTTGCCCATGACCTTCGCATTCTGCGTAAAGCCTATTTGCAGCGAGGAATCGCAGGCTTTGAGGTGCAACCGGGGATCCAGACGGGTGAGCTGAAATTTTGCCGGATAGGGCGATTCATAAGGGTAGGTGGCAATGAATGACTCGGCCTGCAAGCTAATTGAGGCAAGGCTTTGCCGCTCGGCCCGGGCGGGAGGGGCAAGGGTCAGTATGGCCAACAGCAGGCCCCACAGTAACAGCGCATTCCCGCGGATCTTCACTATACTCAGGACACGAGTGAATATCCGCGTATTGTGAGCATAGGTTATCAGCGCGGCGATGAGTCGTTGGGCAACTTTCATCGGTTGATCCTGCGGGTCATTAATCTCTGTCTCTGTGGCATGTGTTTACGTGTTTAATCCTATGCAATTTAAATACCAGATAGAGAGCGTTATCCCGGTAAAGAATCCCGCGAGGCGGGCGATAACAGATTTAGTACATTTTATTTTACGAGGATGAGTCCATGTCAGGCGTAATGGCGAGTGTAGACCAGAGAACCCAACTAGCGGGGCGGAACCGCCTTGAGTTACTGTTGTTCCGCTTACATGGCTCGCAACTCTACGGCATCAACGTGTTCAAGGTGCGAGAGGTTTTACAATGCCCCAGGTTGTCGGTTGTGCCCAATTCACACCCCGTGGTGCGCGGCATATCCAATATACGGGGGCACACCATCAGCATCATGGATCTCAGCCTGGCAATCGGTGGACGGCCGATTCCGGATATCAATGAGGCCTTTGTCATCATCTCGGAATATAACCGCAGCGTGCAGGGCTTTCTGGTGCGTGAGGTCGATCGAATCGTGAACCTCAACTGGAAGGACATGCTTCCGCCACCATCGGGTACAGCCGGAGCGAGTTATCTGACAGCTGTCACCTATGTCAATGAGCAGATGGTCGAGGTCATCGATGTGGAACGTGTGCTGGCCGAGGTGATAGGCGCCAAGGACCATGTGTCACAGGATGTGCTGGATGGGTTCGCGGCTCCGCCGGTGGCCGCGCGAAACCTGGTTCTGGTGTCGGATGACTCGATGGTTGCGCGCAAACAGGTGTGCAAAACCCTGGAGCAGGACATGCATCTGGAAACCGTGATCGCCAAAGACGGGCAGCAGGCGCTCGAGATGCTTAAGACCTGGGCCTCGGAAAATGACCCGCGCCTGCAGCGTCTGGCGCTGGTGGTTTCGGATATCGAGATGCCGGAAATGGATGGATACACCTTTACCACCGAGGTACGCTCCGATGAGCGACTCAAGAACCTCTATATCATTCTGCACACGTCGATGAGTGGAGTGTTCAACCAGAGCATGGTCGACCGTGTCGGCGCCAACAAGTTTATCGCCAAATTCGAACCTGACCGCCTTGCCGAGGCCGTTGCCGAGGGCTTGCAATCGCTCAAGTCGTAAGCGGCAATGGGCGGCAAGGCGCTTCCCGCGTTGCCGCCCTGGTTGTTGAAATGGATTAGCAGAAATATCGCAAGTTATTGAAATAATAGATTTTTATTCGGTTGGTACCATTCTCGCTTTGAATAGGGCAGATTGTTTCTCGGTAAGATGACATGCCCATAATCGACAGAGCCTTTTCCATTCATGATGATGCGCTAATACTGCGTTCGCAGCGCAGCAGTATTCTGGCCGCCAACATAGCCAATGCGGATACTCCGGATTACAAGGCGCGTGATATGGATTTTCAGGCCATGATGCGGGATGCTCAGGCCGGTCAGGACAAATCTTTCGCCCTGGCGCGTACCAACTCGCGTCACCTGCAGGCCGTAGCGCCAGGCATCGAGCCCAATATCAAATACCGCAATCCATTGCAGGCATCGCTGGATGGCAACACCGTTGACATGCATGCGGAGCAGGCCCGGTTTTCCAAAAACGCGTTCGAATACCAGACCAGCCTGACCTTTCTCAACAGCAAGATCCGGGGTCTGTTGTTCGCCATCAAGGGGCAACAATAATGGGACTCCTGGCCAATTTCCAGATTTCGGGTAGCGCACTCAGTGCGCAAACGCTGCGTCTGAACACAACAGCGAGTAACATGGCCAATGCGGAAACCGTGGCTGGCAGCGAAGAAGACGCCTACCGCGCCCGCGAGACAGTCTTTCAAAGCCTGATTTATGACAAGACCCGCCCGGCCGAGAGTGGCGTGCAAATGCTGGGCATTGTTGAAAGCAAGGCGCCGGTGCGGCTCAAGTACGACCCGCAGCATCCCATGGCTAACGAACAGGGCTACGTGTACACCAGTAATGTCAATACGGTTGAGGAAATGGTCAATATGTTGTCGGCATCACGTTCCTACCAGAACAATGTCGAGGTGTTGAATACCTCCAAAGAACTGATGTTACGTACGCTGTCGATGGGTAATTAACGAGGATACTGATCATGTCCGATATCGATACCAACCAGCTCTACACCCAGTTGGGTCTGAACAAGACCCCGACCACTGAAACCAAGGCCAACGACAAGCTCGGTCAGGCAGAATTTCTTGAGCTGATGACCGCCCAACTGAAGTTTCAGGACCCATTGAAACCGATGGAAAACGGTGACTTTCTCGCCCAGATGGCCCAATTCGGCACCGTCAACGGCATCAACGAATTGAACACCGCGTTCAATAGCATGAGCGCCGCGTTCCAGTCCAACCAGGCCTTGCAGGCGTCCACCATGGTTGGCCGTCATGTGCTGGCGCCGGGAGAGCAGGTTCAGCTGGGCGCCGAGGGCAGTGTGCATGCTGCCGTCGAGCTTGATCAGCCGGCAACCCAGGTGATTGTCAATATTCACGATCAATCGGGCCAACTGGTGCACCGCATGGATCTGGGTTCACACAGCGCCGGATTGCTTGAATTCGACTGGAACGGCCTCAACGCCGCGAATGATCGACTGACTGCCGGCGCTTATCGCATATCGGCAGAGGTGCATCAGGGCGATGGCGTCAGTGCCGGGGCTGTCATGACCAGCGCACTGGTCGAAAGTGTCACCGTTGGCGGCGCCGGGCAGGAGTTGACCCTGACAGTCGATGGCAAGGGTGATATCGGTTTAAGTTCAATTCGCAAAATTATGTAAACATCAGGTAAGGCAGGAGATTTATCATGTCATTTAATACAGCACTTAGCGGTCTGCAGGCGGCCTCGACTGATCTCAATGTGACCAGTAACAACATCGCCAACGTCTCGACCACCGGTTTCAAGTTCTCACGCAGCGAATTCGCCGATATCTACGCGGTATCGCCATTCGGTAACTCGCCCACCGCCGTCGGTAACGGCGTGCAGATCGATAGCGTCAGCCAGCAGTTTTCGCAGGGCAATTTCGA
>JGI10211J34971_10000492_pt1 | contig 32193 bp, 32 predicted proteins | sample Etolagsediment_FD_34971 | JGI IMG/M metagenome (IMG submission 34971)
CGATCATGCTCACCGCTTCACCGCTCCAGCCATACGAGCCGAACGCGCCGCCGATTTTCCCCTTCAGGTTGACCACGGCCAGCGATGACAACAGGTCCCATACCGGTTTGACCGCATCACCGTTGATGGTCGGCGAACCGAACAGCATGGCATCGGCCTCTTCGATGAGGTCGACGAAGGGATCGGTCTCGCCGCCTTCCAGGTCATACTGCGACACGCGCACGCCCTCGACCTCGCTGGCGCCGCTATTGATGGCCTCGGCCATGCGCGCGGTATTGCCGTAGGAACTCATGTAAAAAATGATCAGGCTCTTGTCGCCCTGCCCGCCCACCTCGCGCGACAGGCTCGACGTCGACAACTCGCGGTAATGGGTGATGTAACGTCTTGGCCGCTCGCGCAGGATCGGCCCGTGGGTCGGTGCGACGCGGTCGTTGAACAGGCGTTTGTCGCAGTAATGACAACCAAACACGTCGCCCGAGAACAGGATGTTTTCCTCTTCCAGGTATGTGCACTGGGTATCCGGCCAGTGCAGGTAGGGCGTGTGCAGGAATCGCAGCGTGCGGTCGCCCAGGCTGACCGTGTCGTTGGTGTTGACGGTGGTGTATTCAAAGGTATCGGTATTCGGTTTCAGCAGCGCCTTGAGCATCGAGGTGGCGCGCTGCGAGATATACAACTGGGCCTGTGGCGCGCGCCGCATCAGTTCGGGCAATGCGCCGGTGTGATCCGGCTCCAGGTGATTGAGCACGATGACCTTGATCTGGTCGTAGCTGACCTCGGATTCCAGGCGCGCGAAGAACTCACTGCTGAAGTTTTCCTTGACCGTATCGATGATCGCCACGCCCTCGCTGCCCTTGATCAGGTAAGAGTTGTAGGTGGTGCCATTGGCCGTGCTCAGAATGATGTCGAAGGTGCGCAGGGTCGGATCGAGCGCGCCGATCCAGTACACGTCATCGGCGATCTCGACCGCCTCGCGGTGCGCGGACACATCCACCATGTGATTCATGCCGACACCTCGCAGGGCATGGCGGCATGCGGCCGGGGGCAGGCCTGCAGGTCCTGCCGGTCATCGAGCACGATGCCCAGCGCATCGAGCACCGGCCCCGGCTCGAAACCGGATTGTTTGAGCTCGCCAAGCTGTAACAGCGGGCGACGTATCAGGATGGGGTCGTTGACCATCAACAGCAGCGCCACATCGGCATCGATGTTGCGGATGTCGGTGTTGCCGGAGCGTAGCGCCGGTGCGCTGTCGTTGAACCAGCGCTCCACCGGTTTGTCACCGAAAAAGGGCCGCAGTTCGCGCGCCGTCCACGGCTGCTGCAACAGGTCGCGAATATCCGCCTCGATACCCTGCTCGCGCAGCAAGGCCTGCTGCCGTCGATTGCCCTGGCAGCCGGGTTTCTCCCAGAACAGGAGTTTGGGTTTGGAATGGCCAATCTGTGCGTTCATGGGTCCAACCGGTGCAGTTGCATCAGGTAGGCCGAATGTCGACGCCACACCCGCTCGGGATAATGCATGCCGCCAGGCTGCCTAAACGGATGCGGCGGGTGGAAATAGCGATAAACAGCAATGCCTGCACGCTGCAAAATGCTTTCCAGGGTTGCTACCGCTGTGCGTCCAGCCACCCTTTGGGCGGGTTGGGAATCTGCACTGGCCAAATGGGTCAACATGATTGCGCCCTACCTCGCCTGCATCTCGGCCATGGCCTCGGCCATACGCTCTGGCGGAATACCGGTCAGGGAACCCGGCGGGTTGGCCATTTCGCCGAACGAATTGAGAATCGCGCCCTCGATGGGACAGATGCTGGCGCACTGCGCATCGGCGAAGTCACCCTCGCATTCGGTGCACTTCTGGGCATCGATGCGAAAAAATGAACGCTCCGCGCTGGCCCCGATTGGGGGCAGAGAGATGGCGTTACTGGGGCACAATGGCTCGCAGGCCCAGCAATTGACACAGGTTTCGATAATCTCGTAAGCCATGATGGTCTCCTAGGCGCTGGCCTGCAGGGGTTGACGAACCGGTTTTTCCGCCAGGCCTTTTTCAAGCATTTCGGCGTATACCGCGGCCACCGCGTCCTCGATCGGCTCCATGGCATGTTCGCCATTGGGCTGAATACCCGACTCTTCGAGCTGTTCCCACGGCTCGTAACCGATCTTGGAGCACAGCACGGCTTCGCAGCCATCCAGCGTGCGAATGATCTTTGCCAGCACGCTCTCGCCATCGCCGCAGGTATCGCCGCCGGCGCAGTACAGCTCGACCTTGCGATGACCGATGAAGCGCACATCGGTGGCCGAGGCCTCGTAGATGAGGAATTCTTTGGCATGGCCAAAATGCTGGTTGATGACGCCACCACCGGTGGTGGCGACCGCCATCAGCACCGGGCGGGGTTGTTTCTTGACGCCGAGGGATTCGAGCGATACGAAATTGCCCTTCGCCTTTTTTTGTTGTTCCAGCTGTTGCTGTTCGAGTTTCTTTTCTATGTCGGCCTGGTAGGCGGCGCGTTTGACCATCGCCTCTTCGTAATCTATATCCATGGCTTCCACCTTGTCCATGGTGAACTCATCGCCACGATCCTCGCCCAGCATGCCAACGGCATCGGCGCGGCACTGGCGGCAGTGACGCATCATGTTCATGTCTCCTGCGCACTTGTCCTGCAGGGCCTGCAGTTCGTCATGGGTCGGCCCGCGCTGGCCCATGACACCATAAAAGGTGCCATGCTCGGCCTCGGCGATCAGCGGCATCACGTTATGCAGAAACGCGCCCTTGGCCTTGACGACCTTGCTCACCTCTTCCAGATGTTGATCATTGACACCGGGGATCATCACCGAATTGACCTTGACCAGAATGCCACGCTCGGTCAGCATCTGCAGGCCTTTTTGCTGCTGCTCGATCAGGATTCTGGCCCCTTTTCTGCCCTTGATGCGGCGGTTGTTCCAGAAGATCCACGGGTAGATCTTGGCGCCGACCTCGGGGTCGACACAGTTGATGGTGATGGTGACATGATCGATATTGTGCTTGCACAACTCGTCGACCTGGGCCGGCAGCGACAGGCCATTGGTCGACACGCACAGCTTGATGTCCGGGGCCTTCTCGGTGAGTTGGCGAAAGGTTTCAAAGGTGCGTTCAGGGTTGGCCAGCGGGTCACCCGGACCGGCGATGCCGAGTACCGTCATCTGCGGAATATTGGCGGCGACGGCCATGACCTTCTTGACTGCCTGATCCGGCGTCAGCAGTTCGGACACCACCCCGGGGCGCGATTCATTGGCGCAATCGTACTTGCGATTGCAGTAATGGCACTGGATGTTGCAGGCCGGTGCGACCGCGACATGCATGCGCGCGAAATGATGATGCGCATCCTCCGAATAACAGGGGTGGTTATGCACCTTGGCGCGAATATGCTCCGGCAAATGCGAGAGCTGGTCGCTGCTGCCACCACAGCCGGAGGAGCTACACCCCCCCTGCGATGCCGGTTGCGCCGGCTGGCCTAATACGGTTAATTCCATCATGGTACTCCTGCTTGATCTGAATAGGCTGATGAATCCACTTGTGATTCATGCCGATGCAAGCAGCGTGCCTATTTAAAATAATTCAATAAGCTATTGTTTTTACTTGTTTTATTTTTGCAACAAAGCAGCAATGTAGGTTTTAAGACACGACAAGCGAGGCGACTTGTGGGGTCTGTTACAGTGAATGGCGCGCTTGAACTATTGTTGCTATGGCGAATCGAACTTGCGTAATATACGTCCACTGTGATGCACGCCTCTCACGCTCAATAATGACTTTCCTCTATAAGCCCCGCTTTCAACTGCTGGCAGCGCTGTTATTGGTACTCGCGCAGGCATTGTTGCTGGCGCATGCGTCCGAGGTCGATGCGCACGCCGGAGAGGAATCCTGCGAGACCTGCATAAGTTTCAAACAGCTTGGGCACGCCAGCCTGCCGGTCGCGATCGGGCCGACATTGCCGGCCAGTCGCCAGATAGCCAATTCCCCCAACACCCTGCCGCCCATCACGGGATTCGACGTCTGCCCGACCCCACCCTGCCGGGCACCGCCAGACCTCTTACAGACTACTTTACTGTCTTGAATTGTCAGCCGTTGCGCGGTCGCGCGACGCGGCTGCTTAAGTTGCGAGGTCAAAAAAATCCATGAAATATAAACCATTTATCATTGCCCTGATCAGCGCCACCAGCGCCACGGCCTGGGCCGCGGATCAACACCGTCACCATGAAGCACACGTGCATGGCCATGCTGCCCTGACACTGGCCGTCTCCGCCAACGCGGTCCAACTGGAACTCGAATCACCGGCCATGAACCTGCTGGGATTCGAACATCGCCCGGGTTCCGACAGCGACCGCCAGCGCGTGCGTGATGCCGCCAGTTTTCTAGGCCAGCCCTCGCGCTGGATACAAATGCCAGGTGACGCCGGCTGCCGCCTGGGCCATGCCAGGGTCAACAGCAGTTTGCTTGAGGACTCTCATCACCATCATCACGATCATTCGTCACACGCGCAGGAAGCACATGCCGATTTCACCGTCAGTATCGAGTACCGCTGCACGCATACCGACGCGCTCCGGCAGCTTGATCTGTCCGGCCTGTTTCAACGCTTTGCCGGGTTCGAGCGCGTCGACGTGCAGTGGCTGACCGACCGCCAGCAATCGGCCAGCGAACTCGACCGACACAATACGCTCATCGAGCTGCGCTGACCGCCCCGTGATCACAAACCCCGATCATTCATCCGTCATTGAATTACGCCAGCTTCGCTTTAGCTGGCCGGGATCGACGCGACCGGTGCTGGACATCGACCAACTCGACGTCGAGCGCGGCCAGCACCTGTTCATCCAGGGCGAAAGCGGTTGCGGCAAAACCACGTTGTTGAACCTGCTGTGCGGCATCAACCAGGCCGATAACGGCGAGCTGAGGGTACTCGACCAATCGCTGGCCGCCATGAGTCCGCTGCGCCGAGATCGTTTCCGCGCCGATCACCTCGGCGTGATATTCCAGCAGTTCAACCTGCTGCCTTATCTCAATGTGCTGGAAAATGTGCTGTTACCGTTCCAGTTTTCCGCCCTTCGCCGCAGCAAGGTCGATGACCTGGTACAGGCAGCGGCAAGCATTTTGCTGGAACTGGAAATTAGCGAGTCGTTGTTCGAACAGAACGTGCTCGACCTCAGCGTTGGCCAGCAGCAACGCGTCGCCGTGGCGCGTGCGCTGGTCGGCAACCCAGAGCTGGTGATTGCCGATGAACCGACCTCTGCGCTCGATACCCGCAACCGCGATGCCTTCATCAGCCTTTTGTTCGAGCGCGCGACCGAACACGGCAGCACACTGATATTCGTCAGCCACGATGATCACCTGGGTCGCCACTTCAGGCACAGTATCAATCTGGCCCGATTGAATCGGGCCTACGCGGGAGAGCCATCATGAACCTGTGGAATCTTGCGCTGAAGAGCGCCTGGAACCGGCGTTTCAGCCTGGGCCTGACGGTATTGTCACTGGCCATCAGTATCATGCTGCTGATCGGCGTCGACATGGTTCGCAAGCAGGCCAAGGCCAACTTCGTCAACACGATTTCAAACACCGACCTGATCGTTGGGGCCCGCAGTGGCCCGCTTAACCTGCTGCTGTACAGCGTGTTTCGACTGGGCGACGCCACCAATAACCTGTCCTGGGAATCCTACCAGCAGATCGCCAGCCTCGATCAGGTGGACTGGGCCGTCCCCCTGTCACTGGGTGACTCACACCGAGGGTATCGCGTGCTGGGCACCAGCCAGGCCTATTTTCAGCATTACCAGTATGCCGACAACAAAAGCCTGGCATTCGATCAGGGCCGACGATTCGAGGGCGTATTCGAGGTCGTGCTGGGCGCTGAGGTGGCGCAACGACTCGACTACCAGCCAGGACAGCAGCTCATCCTGTCCCACGGTCTGGCGTCGAGCCGTTTCGCCGACCACGACGACAAACCCTTCACCGTGGTCGGCATACTCGAGCGCACCGGCACCCCGGTCGATCGCACCCTGCACATCCCGCTTGAAGGCATCTCGGCCTTGCACATCGACTGGCAATCCGGGCGCCGCAGCGTGATCCCGATCGATGCCAGCCGCGCGCTGAAGATGGACCTGCAACCACGCGAAATCACCGCCTTCATGCTTGGGCTGAAAAACCGCATTACCACCTTTCGTGTGCAGCGGCAGATCAACGAATACCCCGAGGAACCGCTGATGGCCATCATTCCCGGTTCCACGCTCACCACCCTGTGGCGCACCCTGGGCAGTTTCGAAATGGTGCTGCTCGGCATCTCCTCATTGGTGGTGGTGGCCGGGCTTAGCGGCATGCTGACGACAATTATGTCCAACCTCAACGAACGTCGGCGCGAAATGGCTGTACTGCGCGCCATTGGCGCGCACCCTTACCATATCCTGCTGCTGTTCGCACTCGAATCCCTTTTTCTGGTGGTCATGGCGATCATTCTGGGACTACTGATGATGTACGCGACGGCCGCGGCCCTGACACCCTGGCTAATGCAATGGCTGGGCGTCAGCCTGAGTATCGGCTGGCTCGACTGGCAACAATTGACAATTATTGGGGTCATCATCGCGGCCGCTTTACTCATCAGCCTGATACCTGGGCTGATCGCGTACCGGCGCTCTTTACAAGATGGTTTGCTGATTCGGATCTGATCTATGAAAACAACTACCCGTTTATCGCTGGTGATGCTGACAGCGTCGACCCTGGCGCTGACCAGCGCCTGTGACTCCCAGGCTCCCGAAGCCGCGCCACCAGCGCAGGCTCCTGCTGCGACCAGGGCGGTCGAAACAGCGCAACCAGGCTCCTCGCCCGCTGTACCGCAGGCCGAGACCGCAACACCCGCGCCCACAACCTCCAAGCCCGCTGATCCACTGCCGACCATCAGCTCGGCCTCCAGCAACGACGACTACCAGGAGATCGAGTGGGACAACCTGATGCCGGCGGAATATCATCCCCAGGTGATCCTTGAAAAATACCAAAAGGAGCTGGAGGAACTCGACGATTCCGATCCTCGCGCCATGCAGGTCTATGGCAACATCCAGGCCGAGCTGGACAACGCACCGGTCAACGCGGCCATCGATGGAAAGAAGATTAAATTGCCAGGCTTCATCGCGCCGCTGGAAAACGATAACGGCCAGGTCACCGAGTTCCTGCTCGTACCCTATTTCGGCGCCTGTATCCATGTACCGCCCCCGCCGGTTAACCAGACGGTCATGGTCACCACGGGACCCGGTCAGGGGATCAGCGCCGAGCAGGCTGACCTGGCCTACTGGGTCAAGGGCGTGATCAAGGTCGACCGCGAGTCAACCGATCTCGGCTCTGCCGGATATCGCATCGAACAGGCTGACATTGAACTGTTCTGACCTTGCTGCCACCCTACAGGTCGAGCGATCACGCAATCAGTGCCTGAGCATGCTACGGCAGATTTCGACGAAATAACTGTTGTCCACCGCCTGCGGCACGAAGGTCAGGTAACGTACCAGGCGTTGCCCCGGGCTCGTCAGGGCCAGCAGCAGTCGGCCATCCGAGTGCAGAAATTCGGCCTTGAGATCGCTGCCCTGACTGACAAACAGTTTCTCCGCCGGGCACGCATCGGCCAGGTACACGGCCAGGTAATCACCGCCAAAGCGGGGGCTGCGATCGCTAAAACGGGTCACGACGACCTGGCGCATGTGACCCGCCAGCGGCAAATGGTACAGTTCAAAAAAATCTGGCGCGATCCAGTCCGGGTTGGTCGGCGACAGGGTCCGGTTGGAAGAAATCCTGTCGGGACAGGCTTGCAGGAATTCGATCCACGCCTGGCTGTTTACCAACAACCCGGGTTGTGGCGGGTCTGCATGCGGCGCAGGCCCGGCCAGCAGCGGCTCTCGCCAGGCGCCGCTAGCGATCTCCGGCCCGGTCAACTCGCGGCCTGGCAGGTATAGACGTTTCCATTCGCTGCTTGGCGAGTGCGTAAACAGGGGAATCTTTTGCGGGTCGGGCAGTTCCGGGGGCACCGGTTGCCAGCGACCAGGAAAACTCACGATGGCTCCGCAGCCAGTGTTTTCATCGACAAATTGCACTGACCCGTCAGCGCGCGAAACCGACTCCGCGAGGCCCGTACTAACAGCCCCCACAAACAGCCCCATGCACAGCAATTGGCAAGCGCGGCGACAGCTGCCCCTGTTCAGTATGCATATTGCGCTCAGCCTCATGTGTCAGACCTTACACCGGCATCACTCGCCTTGACTGCGCAGCACGCGCGGCATCACCGGCAACAGGAAGGGCGCGCACAGAATGAATACCAGTGTTTCGGTCACAAGCGAGCCGTTGTCGACCGCTTGCCCGCGCAACCGCGACAGGAAGGCATCGAAGGTATTGCCGCACAGATTGCCGAAATGGATCGCTGCAGCCAGGGCGCGAATGCCTTTTACCCGACATGGCGAATAGAATTCGCCCAGACGCGCCAGCTCGGCCGGATCGGGGTTGGCATAACTGTCGGCGTAATGCATGGCGAAACGCAGGGCCGCCTGCTCGTCAGCGCCGATATCCTGCGGCAGCATGTGGTGCAGGATCTGCTCGACCTGTTCGCTGTCAACGCCACTGCGCAAGGCAAGTCGCGCATGGAACCAGCTGCAGTAACGGCAGTCGTTGACGCTGGAGATGACCAGCAGGATCTTTTCCGCAAGCTGGCGATCGATACCACGAAACAGGTATGCCCACAGACTCCATGCCAACAGGCTCATCATGCGCCACAGGGCGACCAGCAATGTTTTGGCGGTAAAACTGCGTTTGATGAATGGCTCGCGCATGGTCGGCTCCATGTTGGGGAAACGCCGCCACACTAACAAAGGCGGTGCGGCGTTTCAGTAACTATGTCACTGCCACAACAAATTTGCCGGGCCTGCAAGTGGCCTATTGGCAAGAGGCCATGCAATGTCGATACATGTTGCTGTTGCCATGCGGCCAGATGCGGCGGCAATTGGCCTGGCACTGGGCCACCTGCTGGGCATGCGAAAGAATCGATGAAGCCGGGTGTGGATTTGTCGATGCGCCTCCGGGTGGGTTGCTCGACGACTGCGCTGGCGGCTGCACCGCAGGTTGACCGGTTGGTGGTGTCTGGCCAGGCTGAGTCGGCGGGGTGGCTACCTGCACAGGCGGCTGCACCGGTGTTAAAGGGCCTGCACTCCCGGTATCGGGTTTGGGTGGATCGACGACCGGAGGATTGACGGGTGATTGCGGAACGGGCGTGGTGGGCTGTTTGATCTTGTCAGGCGTTTTATCCTTGCCATGTTTATCACCGACCGGGCTCAACGCGGTCACCGCCGATACAACGGTCGTGGCAGTCGGGGCTGTCTTGCAATGTTCAAGAAACACCGAAAACACCGCGTAGCTGGGTGTACGTTGATGCCAATTTTGAAACAGGCCGTTATCCATGAACATCTCGGCCAGTAACTCGGCGCGCCGAACGCCCTGTTCCCCAACCCCGGCATATAACACGACCAGCGCCGAGGCCTTTGCCGGATCCAGCGCGTCGAGTCCACTTGATGAGGGGCTCCAGTAAGCCGGATCGAGCTGGTCCATACCGCGATCGACGATTTGCTTGATACGCCGCGTGGAATCATCCGGCTGCGAGGAAGAGGAAGCCACCCAGTGACACAGGTCGAGCTGGTTCTCGCCGGCCTCAACTCGCGCTGCGGTCGCCATGCCATCGAATTCAAGCATCACCTCGGTCAGTTCGGCACGTTCCAGGTAGTCCTGGTAGGCTGGCAATGCGACGGCCACCAGTATACCCATGATCGACAGGACGAAAATCAGTTCGATCAGCGTGAAACCACTACTGCGATACCTTTTATTCATTGCGAACCTCCGTCACCATTGTGGCGCGACACGCTGACACCCTCAATCTCACCCTGCAGGCTAAACTGCGGCGGTTTCGACAGCGCATCGATGACCTCATAGCGCAGGATTGCGCGCAACGACGGGTCTGGAATATACGGCGGTAATTGCTGGTTGTCCTTGTAATACTGCATGATTGACCGCTGTGCGCGCTCGCTAAGCTGCGTCAGGTCGGTATTAATCATATCGCTGCTCAAGCGACCAGCAAAAAAATGCTGCCCCAGCAGGGTCAGTGCAATCAGCGCCATGATTAGCGCCGCCGGGCCTTTCAGATCCAGCCCCTTTTTCTTTGGCGCAGGCGGCGCCCGCATCGCCTCGGCATCCAGGTCCTGCTTGGCCTTGCCAATCAATTCATTCAGATCACTCATGTTGCAATACTCCGCGAACCACGTCACTGCAACAGGTCACGACCTGCCGCGGCAACACGGGTTTGATTAAACACGGCGACGTTGCGCCATCGGCCACCAGCGCTTGCTCCAGGTCGGTATGCCTGGCCGGCAATAACAGCAGCGCGGGCAGGCGCGACCAGGCCATGGCCACGCGTGCTTCATGAATAAACGCCACCAGTGCCGCCTGCTCCTGACTGTCATCCAGATTGACCACGACATGCACGATATTGTCATGCTTTTCCAGCTGTTGACGTGCTTCGTCCGCGGTGTAGGCACGATATACCTCGAACCAGGCATTCTGTAATTCGATGGCCAGTTGTTCTTCGAATGACTCGCCGCAACCCAGAATCAGCACCGCCGAGCTGCCGCTGGCGCCATCAGTCGGCTGAAAGGCGGGTATCTCGGTGGCCTCGACCTGGTACTCCGCGGCCAGGTCGCGCCACAGTCGCTGCCCGATGACACGGTACACCTCGGCCACCGTGGTATCACCTGAGATGACATGGCGTGCGGCCGAGGATGACAGCGATTGCAGATTATTGAGCTGGGCCGGGCGCGCGCCCGCCGGACCGCTGCGACCAGCACTTATGTCGTCACGCAAGGTCTGGTCAAGTTCCAGTATCTCGGTGATGGGCAGGCGTCCCATATACCCGCTGAAGCCACAGGCCTCGCAACCCACTGCACGGTAGGCCGGCTCGATCTTGGTAATGCCCTTGAACACCTGCTCCTCGTTCAACAGCGGCGCCTCGACCGGCTGTCGGCATAGCGGGCACAGCTTGCGACACAGGCGCTGGGCCACCACCGCGACCAGCGCTTCGGACAGGATCGATGGATGCACTCGCAGATCAAGCAGTCGCGGTATCGACGACAGCGCGTCATTGGTGTGCAGGGTGGAAAATACCAGGTGCCCGGTCAGCGCCGCCTGAAAGGCTATCTGCGCCGTTTCCTGGTCGCGAATCTCTCCGATCAGTAATACATCAGGGTCCTGGCGCAAGGCACTGCGCAGGGCGCTGGCGAAGGTCAACCCCGCCGCATCGTCGGTCTCCACCTGCGACAGGCCCATCAGCGTGTACTCGATGGGGTCCTCGACGGTCATGATGTTGCGATGCACCTGGTTGAGCTCCTGCAGCAAGGCGTACAGGGTCGTCGTTTTGCCAGAGCCTGTGGGGCCGGTGATCAGCACCAGGCCAGCACTGTTACGCGATAATCGGCGCAGGCTTTGAATCTCGGCCAGCGAAAAACCGTTGCCCGACAGGCTGAAGTTACGGCTCTGGTCGAGGAAACGGATGACGATGCGTTCGCCACCGCGTGATGGTAGCGATGACACGCGCAGGTCAAAGGCATGATCAACCAGGGTCAGGGACATACGGCCGTCCTGGGCGATGCGTTCCTTGCTGGTAAACATGCCGCTTTGCGCCTTGAAATAACGACAGATGCGGTGATAGACATTGTCAGGCAACAGGGCAATGCGTCTAAGCATACTGTCGACTCGCACCCGCACCGCACCGCCGCCGGAGAATGGCTGTATGTGCAGATCCGATGCACGCAGGCGGATGGCCTCCTGCAACAGCCCCTGGGCCAGGTTGATGATGACATTCTCGTTTTGATCATCGGCCTTTTCGGCCTGTATAACGAGCTTGCCGGTGGAGGTAATGGTATGACTGCCAAGATTCGAATAGGCCACATGGATGGCCAGCTCTATATCCTCGGGCGGCGCCACGACAAAATCATTGTCGCGACGTGTGGCGAACGCAATCTGGTCTTTAAGCTCCTCGTCGCAGGGGTTCGCCAGCACCGTGACGCAGCGCTCGTTGCTGATATATAGCGGCAATGCGCACTGGGCACGAGCAAAGGCCTCGGGCAGCAGCTTGACGACTGCGGGGTCGGGATTGAGGTTACGCGCCACAGTCAGGCCGCTGGCCTGGGCGATGGCCTGGGCAAACTGCTGCTGACTGACCCCGGCCGCTCCGCTTAGCAGGGTCCAGACAGTGGCCAGTGACTGTGGCAGCACTGTCGAGGCCAGCGCCGGCTTGTCCGGGTAGAGGCGGCTGGCGAGGGCGCGCAGCTCTGCAATGGCGTTGGCCTGACTGGTTTGCATGATTCGATTGCTGATTTTTTGTCGTTTTTGTTAAGTCCTGTTACGTAAACATAGCAGATATGAAGATCAGGCACAGCTGCCTTGATCGAATCCGCAATGCACTCAATAGGCCACCGAAAAGCCGCTTTTGCCCAGCACCTTTTCCAGCGTCAGCATGCATTGCTCGTTGCTGTTGAGGGTCCAGTTCTCTGTTTTCAGCTCGTAGTTGTAATCACCGTCGCGGCCATGGAAAACCAACGGAATGCAGTTATCGATCTGGTAGGGGCCGAGCTCGGCGGCCAGTTGCTCGATCTTGCTGGCGCCACCATTGGTCAGGTCGATGTGAATGGCGCGGGCATGGTTGAGGCGCCAGGTGTCGAGCAGCTCGATCTTTTTCGCGCGCATGCGGATGCCGCTGTTGAAGTCGTCGTAGGAAATACCGCCCTCGACCACCAGTACCACATCCTTTTGCAGGATCTCCTCCAACTGCTGGAACATCTCGGGAAATACGCGAATATCGATGCGCCCGCTGCGATCATCCAGCGTTACGAATGCCTCGCGCCCGTTGTGTGCGTTACGCGTGCGTATACCCACCACCAGGCCGACGACGATGGTGTCCTCTTCCTTGCGCCGGAAGCCGTTGCCGCTGGCCGAGGGGTCATCCAGTTTTTCGTGCCAGGCACCCAGATTCATGCTCACGATCTGTTTGATCTCGCGCTCGTACAGCTCGATCGGATGCCCGGTCAGGTACAGGCCGAGGGCGTCCTTCTCGAAGGTCAGGCGCTGTTTTTCATCCCACGGCGGCGCATCGGGCAAGGGCTTGATAACGGTACTGTCGGGCTCGGCAGCGAACATGTCCATCATGCCGGCGGCCTGGTTGCGTTGCGCCTGATCGGCCGCCTGCAGGGCGTACGGCAGGTGCGCCATCAACGCCGCGCGGTTTTCCGAGAAACAGTCCATGGCGCCACCGGTGATCAGCGCCTCCATGACCTTCTTGTTGGCCTTGGACATGTCGACGCGCTGGCAGAAATCATCCAGCGACTGGTATTCGCCATTGGCGCGCTCGGCGATGATGATATCGATGGCCGCCGCACCCACGCCCTTGATCGCGCCAAGACCATAGATGACACGGCCCCGGTCGTCGGCGCGGAACATGTAATCGGAACGGTTGACATCCGGCGGCAATACCTCGAGTTGCATCGAGCGGCATTCCTCGATGAGGATCACCACCTTGTCGGTATTGTCCATGTCCGACGACAGCACGGCGGCCATGAACTCCGGCGGGTAATGCGCCTTCAGCCAGGCGGTCTGGTACGACACCAGCGCGTAGGCGGCCGAGTGCGACTTGTTGAAGCCGTAACCGGCGAATTTTTCGATCAGGTCGAAGATATACCCGGCGGTATCGCCGTCGACACCGTTCTTCTCCGCGCCCTCGACGAAGCCGCTGCGCTGCCTGGCCATTTCGTCGGCATCCTTCTTGCCCATCGCGCGGCGCAACAGGTCGGCGCCACCCAGCGAATAACCCGACAGCACCTGGGCGATCTGCATGACCTGCTCCTGGTACAGGATAACGCCGTACGTCGGCTTGAGGATTTCCTCGATCATCGGGTGCGGGTACTTGGCCTCGCTGCGCCCGTGTTTGACGTTGATGAAATCATCCACCATGCCCGACTGCAGCGGGCCCGGCCGGAAAAGCGCCACAAGTGCGATGATGTCGTCGAAACGATCCGGTTGCAGACGGCGTATCAGGTCCTTCATGCCGCGCGATTCAAGCTGGAATACCGCCGTGGTCTGGCAGGCCTTTAATACCTCGAAGGCCTTCGGGTCTTCCAGCGAGATGCGTTCGATCTCGACCCGATCAGCCTCGGCACGGTTTTGGTTGATGGCTTTCAGCGCCCAGTCGATGATGGTCAGCGTGCGCAGGCCGAGAAAGTCGAACTTGACCAGGCCGACCTCTTCCACGTCCTTCTTGTCGAACTGCGACACCAGCCCGCCACCGCCCGGCTCGCAATAGATCGGCGTGAAATCGGTGAGATCACTGGGCGAGATGACCACGCCGCCCGCGTGTTTGCCGACGTTACGCGTCAGGCCCTCCAGCGAACGCGCCATATCGAGTATCGCCGTGACCTCCTCGTCCTCGCGGTACAGGGCCTTGAGATCTTCTTCCTGCTCCAGCGCCTTGTTCAGCGTCATGCCGATCTCGAACGGGATCAGCTTGGCGATGCGGTCAACGAAGCCATAGGGATGACCGAGTACCCGGCCGACGTCACGCACCACCGCCTTGGCCGCCATGGTGCCGTAGGTGATGATCTGCGACACCTGGTTGCGCCCGTAGTGATCGGCCACGTAATCGATGACCTCGTCACGCCGTTCCATGCAGAAGTCGATATCGAAGTCGGGCATGGATACCCGCTCGGGATTGAGGAAACGTTCGAACAGCAGCTCGTAATACAAGGGATCGAGATCGGTGATCTTGAGCGCATAGGCCACCAGCGAGCCGGCGCCCGAACCACGTCCCGGGCCCACCGGAATGCCGTGCTGTTTGGCCCACTCGATGAAGTCGGACACGATCAGGAAGTAACCGGGAAAACCCATCTGGATGATGACATCGAGCTCGGTCTTGAGTCGCTCATCGTAGGGCGCACGGTCCAGTACCTCGCCTTGCGGCAACTGCTCCTGCAAGAATTTGAGGCGCGCTTCCAGGCCCTGCTCCGACACGTGGCGGAAATAGCTGTCCTCGTCGAAGCCGTCGGGAATCGGGAAAGCTGGCAGGTAATTCTTGCCCAGGGTCAGCGAGACATTGCAGGCCATGGCGATGTTGACGGTATTCTCGATGGCCTGGGGAATGTCTCGGAACAGCTCGACCATTTCGTCGGCGCTGCGCAGGTATTGCTGTTCCGAGTAATGGTGAGGACGGCGCTTGTCATCCAGGGTGAACCCGCTGCAGATACACACCCGCACCTCGTGCGCGTCGAAATCGGAGGCATCGATGTATCGCACGTCATTGGTCGCCACCACGGGCGCGCCGTATTGGCGTGACAGCTCGACGGCCTGCGCGATATAGGCCTCTTCGAAGGGACGCCCGGTGCGTTGCAGTTCGAGGAAGAAGCGCTCGGGAAACAGCGCCTGCCAGGCCGCCAGGTATTCCTGCGCCAGGCCAGTGTTGCCGGCACGAATAGCGTAGCCGATATCGCCGTCGAGCGCCGCCGACAGGGCGATGAGCCCATCTGTCTGCCCTTGCAGCCATTCGGCGGCGATGGTCGGCCGGTCAGCGATCTGGCCCTGCTGATAGGCGCGCGATATCAACCGTTTAAGGTTCAGGTAACCGGCATCGTTCTGGCACAGCAGCACCAACCGGCTCAGGCTGTGGTCGCGCTCGTCATGACGAATCCACACATCGGCTCCGAAGATGGGTTTGATACCGGCATAGATCGCCGCCTTGTACAGCTTGACCATGGCGAACAGGTTGTTCATGTCGGTCAGGGCCACGGCGCCCATGCCGCGCGCCTCGACCTGTTCGATCAACGGCTTGATGCGTATCGTCGAGTCGACAAGCGAAAACTCGGAATGCAGGTGGAGATGAACGAAGGCTGTCATGGGTGGGTATTTAAGCATGAACCGGGGCTCGACTCACGAGCCGATTGTCGGCATTTTTGTGATCGCCATACCCAGGATCACACACAGGATAGCGCCGGTATGCGTGGTTGCCTGGCCAGCAGCGCGCGGGCCATTTTTGCGGCCCGTGCGTTGTGCGCCCTGGAGCCACCGTTTAGCTGCTTATCCAGGCGCCATGGCCTGGCGCAGCTTGAGCGGATCGAGCGCCGCAACGGTCAGCCCAAGCTGGCGCTCCAGCCCGGCGATATCGATCAGGGTATCCAGGCTGACAATTCGATTGGCCTTGATTTGCCAGATCGATATGGCATGAAAAGTGATGATCTTTGCACTGGGCGGAATGCCGTATACCGGCTTTTCGACAATGCCAAAGAAACTCACCTGGGTCATGACGTGATTGTCCTCCGCCATGATCAGTTCCACNTCGATTCTGATATCCGGGATGGCTTCGCGGAATTGCTGGATGAATTCGATATACTGCGACCTGTTCAATATTTCTGCGGTGAACGTCGTNTTATAGTGAAAATCGATCGACAGGTAGTCATCGACCCTGTCGAAATCGCCCAGATTCCAGAATCGCTCAAGATGCTGCATGACCCGTTTTTTGTTGTCCATTGATTTCCCCCTTGAATAGATGGCGTGCCCCGATAGCAATCCCATGCCGCGCATTCAGGCAATGACAGGTTTGCTTCCAGGCCTATTTTTATGACGCAATTATTGCCGCATGTTGTATGCCGATACAAGCGCAGGCCCCTGGCTGGCCATAATCTCTGCCATATATCGGCTCATACAGCCTCGCGGGCGCCTCCAGCGAACGGCCATAAGGTTACCGGCATGCGCCGGTATGACGGGATCGCCCAAAGGCATGGGATTGACTCATCCCCGAAAGCGGATCGTAAACCTGGCCCTAACAGGCCGCGAAGCCGCGTCCTCGAAAAACAGCCTATCCAATCGGCGCTGATTGCACCGAATTCCGGCCACTATTCTTGGCGCGATACATGGCGTCATCCGCCAGTTTGATCAGTTGTTCACGGTCGGCTGATGGCTCGGGAAAACTCGACACGCCAAAACTGGCGGTGATCCGGATGGAGCCTTTTCCACCCGCGTCAATGCTCAGCGCCGCCACCTGTTTGCGCAGTCTTTCAGCAAAATCGACTGCATCCTGCAAGGACGTTTCCGGCAGCAGGATGACAAACTCCTCGCCACCGTAACGACCGGCGCAGTCATGCTGACGAATCGAGTCCTTGATCACCTCGGCAAATGCCTGCAGCACCTGGTCTCCAACCGGGTGACCGTAGGCATCATTGATGTGTTTAAAGTGATCGATATCGATCATGATAAGGGATAGCTCTCGCTGGTAACGCCCGGCACGACCCATCTCTTCCCCCAGTCGGGTATCGAACTGCTTGCGATTATTGACCCCGGTCAGGGCGTCGTGGGTGGCCAGATGCTCCAGCACCTGCTTGTCATGCAGGCGCTCGGTGATATCCAGAAAGGTCACCACTGCACCGGTGACTTGATCGTGCCTGCGCATCGGATATGACCAGTATTCAACGGGAAAGCTGCTACCATCCTTGCGCCAGAATAATTCGTCATCTGCATGCATGCCCTGCCCTTTACGAAACGCCAGGTTGATCGGGCAATCGCCAAACGGATATTTATTGCCATCGCGGGTTGTGTGATGGATCAGGTCATGCATGTTTTTACCGATCAGCTCATCGGCGGACTTGTAACCCAGCGTTCTGATACAGGCCGGATTGACGAAGCTGCAACGCCCCTCCAGATCGATTCCGTAGATCGATTCAGCGGTCGAATTCAGTAACAGTGTCACCTTTTCTTCAGATTCGCGATGCGCTTCTTCGATCATCTTGCGCGAGTGGATATTGGTCATGGTGCCCAACATGCGGGTCGGCTTACCGAATTGATCCCGCTCAACCACTTCACCACGCCCCAGTACCCAGACCCACTGCTGTTGCGCATTGCGCAGTCGATGTTCATGCTGCCAGGTGGATGTAACACCGCGCAGGTGCGCATCCAGCGACTCCAACGCCTTGCCTCGGTCTTGCTCGTGCAGGCGGCTGGTCCAGCTTTCCAGTACCGGGTCGATTTCCTCCTCACCAATGATTCGTCGCCAGGCCGGGCTGTAATCGACACAGCCGGTTTCAATATTCCAGTCCCACAGGCCATCGCGCGTGGCGTTCATGGCCAGGCGATATTTGCGCTCACTCTGCTCCAGGTCCTCACGCAGCGCGTTGAGCTGATCGACATCGCTTTGCATTTTCTGGCGCATCTCATCCAAAGCGGTGACGATCGTATCGAATTCATCAGGGCGGTGATTTCGATGCCGGTGGAATGAAAACGGCGACGCCAGCTTCTCCAGCCCCAGGCCTTTCAAATATTGTGCAAGCCCCGCAAGGTGACGGGTCACCATTAAATGCACGATGAGCAGTATGCCAAGGGATACGAAGAAGGTGCGCACACCCAGTGTCAGAATGATGACCTTGCCTCGTTCGATAACACGATCGAACACGACATCAAGATCGCTATACAGTGTCAGAGTACCGAGCTCGAGCGACTGGGCATCCCTCGTCCACATATCGATGGTATAACGCTTGAGGTTTTTACCGTCGATTGCCGGTCCGGCCTGATACGATTCGCCATAACGTGTCGACAGCTGCGCGGCATAGACATCCGGTAGTGACTCCAGGCTTTCCAGTTGGGTATTGATTAGCTGAGTATCGAGTGACCAGATACTCAATTCCAGCGCGGGCAGATGGCTTTGGCGAATCTGTTCGATTCGCTGACCCAGTAATTCGACATCGGTACGATATTCGAAATACAGTTGCGTGATTGTTGCAATCAGGGTGAAAACCGCGCTGACCAGAACAATGACCTCTAAAAGCTTGACCTTCAGCGAGGTAAAACGCGACTCTCGATGTTCAGGGCTGCGCGGGTCTGGAGGATCCATATTCACCTTGTCACCTTATTCTGCCTGACATTCGATTGCCGCCAGCCAGGACTGCACGGCCTGATGATTGTCATCAAGCCAGCGCCTGGCGGCCTCGTCCGCCGCCATGTGATCGATTTCGACATAGGCAGCGGCGGCCGCGATCTGCTGGTTGTCAAAGGCAAGATGACTGATTACCTCAAAGGCGCAAGGCCGCTCGGCTTGCAACTGACGTGAAACAGCCTTCTTGAGCCAGCCGTCACTGGGATTTCCACAGTCCCAGGCCAGCTCCGAATTGACACCCCAGGCGGGATCGGTTTCACATTCAGTGCTGTACGCCGGAAACTCGACGAATTCCCCGGCGTACACGGCCTCGATCCAGTTCGGGGTCCAGTTGAAGATCATGATCGGGGTCGTGGATTCGATCGCAGCAACCAGTTGCTCGCGCAACGCGTCGCTGTCGCGTAGCTGTTTGACATCGAAGTTCAGGCCCAGTGCGCGAATTCTTGCCCGGTCGGGCTTTTCCCAGGGTCCGGTATAATACAGGCCGCGCGATTCACCTTGCGGCGCAAAAACACCGGCACAGTCGTTTAAGGCCCGCCAGTCTGGCAGACCTGGGCATAGCGCCTTGACATAATCCGGAAACCACCACTCTTCGCGTGTCAGGGCCTGATGCGACCCCGCATCGACAATCAGTTGACGCGACAACAGATCGACAAAACGCTTGGACATGCTGCCTTCCCAAACCTCCATCTGCAGGTCGGCATGACCACTGCTCAACAGGAACCACTGGCTGTCGGAATCCCTGGACATATACTCCACATCGTAGCCGCGTTGCTGCAACATTTGACCAGCAATGTGCGACAGCACAATCTGGCTGGTCCAGTCGAGAGTCAGGATTTTGATGGGCTCAGGGGAATCTTGCTCTGGCGACGCGAGAACATCCGCTGTCAACACCAGCAAGACAAGGGTGCTGCATAACAAGTGAATTCTGGTCATCGGCCGACATCTCAGGGGCTATACCTGAAGCTTAGCAGATTTATATCGCAGCGCAGGGCAATGCAACCGGGCATCGACTTTGGCACACATCCTGGGGCCTCGCAAACCTCCACATACATCGCAGTCTGGGTAAATTTTTTCACATGTTTTCAGGCTTAAGATTTCCTTAAGATTCATCCCCGATACTGGGCTCACTGATTCAAGCGAGGTAAGCCCAGTGAACAACCTGACTCGAAATCCATACCTTTCCAGCACAGCCGATTACACGGTGCCGGTGCTGGTAACACCCCATCGCGCCTGTGAAATAGGCGGCAGCCATCCCTTGCGTTCAACGGTCGAACGATTCATCAGCGAACGTTTTTTCGCTGCGCATGGCGCCCGCATCAGTCAATTCATGCCGCGACTGTTTGCCATATTCAACCGCAACGGCAAGGTACTGGCAGCGCTGGGCATACGCCGCGCCAGCGAAAAACTGTTTCTTGAACATTACCTCGATCAACCCATCGACCGGGTCATCGCGGAACTACCCCTGGCCGCGCAACAGCCAGTCAATCGCAACAGGCTTATCGAAATCGGCAATCTTGCGTCCATCGATCGCAACGCCAGCCTGCGCCTGTTCCGTTTCCTCGCGAGTTACCTTATCGAACATGGCTACGAGTGGGCCAGTTTCACCGGGGGCGAATCGTTGCGCCGCAGCTTCGCCCTGATTGGCATCGAAACAGTCAGCCTGGGCGATGCATCACAAGACCGCCTGCCCGCCGCATGCCGTCACTGGGGTCGTTACTATAACGACAATCCCTGCATCCTGGCCGGACGCGTCGACAGCGGCCGCGCGCTGATCGCCGAACACCCGAGCGCTGGCGAGGTGGCAGCATGAAGACCTTGCTGCAACGCATCGAATCCATCGCAGATCAACATCCCGACAGCATCGCCATACTCAGCGCTGCACAGACCTTGTCCTATGCCGAGTTATGGGCCGACATTAACGATGTAGCGACCCTGCTCCGCGAACGGGACATCCGCAGTCTCGCCATTTACCTCGACAACGGCATCGAATGGATCGTCGTTGACCTGGCCTGCCAACTGGCCGCAGTCAGCGTGGTGCCCCTGCCCTGGTTTTTCAGCCCCGCTCAACGCCACCATGCCTGCGCCGACGGCGCGGTACAGTGGGTGGTGGCCAGCGAATCACTGCCGCCGGATGTCACCGGTTGCGGTGCTGCGCGCCTGTTCTATCGCAACTCAGTCATGCACCCGCTAGAGCTTTCTGGCAAGCCGGACGCAGGCCAACAGTCGCAACAGGCCGGCTACAAGATCAGCTACACCTCGGGCACCACGGGTCAGCCCAAGGGTATTCGCCTGTCACCCACCATGATTGAACAAACCGCGCTGTCGATCAGCGAACTGCTGGCGCCACTCGAAATCGGCAGGCACCTGAGCGTCTTGCCTTATGCCACGCTGCTGGAAAATATCGCCGGTATCTATGTCCCCTTATTACTGGGAAAAACCATCTGCGCGGAAAGCGCCGAGCAAATCGGCCTGAGCGCCGAGCTCAAGCTGGATGCCGCGCAATTTTCCCGTAGCATCGCGCGCAGCAAGGCCGGCAGCATGATCATCACCCCGCAACTGCTCGAAGTGTTATGCCTGCTGGCGGAGAACAGCATACTCGACAGCCGCCAGATGCAATTCGTCGCCGTGGGCGGTGCGCGCGTCGCGATCGAACTGCTACAACGGGCCGAAAAACTGGGTATTCCGGCATTCGAAGGCTACGGCCTGACCGAATTCGCTTCGGTAGCCCTGCTCAACACACCCGGACAGCAGCGCGCCGGTAGCGCGGGTAAACCCCTGCCCGGTGTCGAACTGGACATCACCGACGATGGCGAAATCATGCTGACTCGCCGCTTGAGCAATGGCCACGGCGGAAATCGTGAGATCAGGGTCGCCACCGGCGATCTGGGTGATATCGATGACGACGGATTTGTTTACGTGTCCGGTCGCAAGTCCAACCTCATTGTGCTCGCCACCGGTCGTAACGTATCACCTGAATGGATCGAAACCGAACTTAACAATAGCCCGTTGATCCAGCAAAGCCTGGTCTACGGCGAGGCCAGCCCGCACTTGTCTGCCCTCATCTACGCCGTGCCATCGGTATCCGATGACGAGCTGCGCGGGGAGCTGCAACGCATCAACTCGCAACTGCCTGCCTACGCCCGTATTGTCGACTGGAGCCGTCTGCAAGAAGCCTTCAGCACCACCGATGGCACTCTGACCCCCAATGGCCGGCTACGCCGCAAGACGATCCTCGGCCAGCTTGACAGACTGATCCCCAGCAGGCCGCACACACTTCCTCATTCAATTGCCCTACAGGAGAACGCTTCATGTTAGCCACGACCTTTTTTCACCAGATCGAATCCCTGACCGAGTCACAACGTCAGCAACTGCAATCGACTCCGGTCATCGAACACTGCCTGCAGGGCATTGCCGAGCGCGAGACCTACATCGCCTTTCTGACCGAGGCCTATCATCACGTCAAGCACACGGTGCCGCTGCTGATGGCCTGCGGCAGTCGCCTTCCGCAACGCCTCGAATGGCTGCGCGAGGCCATCGTGCACTACATCGACGAGGAAACCGGTCACCAGGAATGGATACTCAACGATCTGGCCGCGCTGGGTGTGGACAAGGACAGCGTGCGCCATGGCACACCATCGCTGCACACCGAATTGATGGTCAGTTACGCCTATGACGTTATTCAGCGGGGCAACCCGGTCGGCTTCTTTGGCATGGTCTACACCCTGGAAAAAACCAGCTCGACCATCGCCACCTACGCCGCGCAGCAGATTGCATCGACCTTGTCGCTGCCCGCCACGGCCATGACCTACATGACCTCGCACGGCAGCCTTGATATCGAGCACATGCAGCACTTCGAGAACCTGATGAACCGCCTCGACGATGCTGACGACAAGGCCGCGGTACTGCATACCGCGCCCATTTTCTATCACCTGTACAACAACATCTTTCGGTCACTGCCCATCAGTGCCCAGACCCTGGAGGTAACAGCATGAAACCTGAACAAATGACCGTCCTTTTGACCGGCGCCAATGGCGGCATCGGTAGCGCCCTGGCCAGCGAGCTGGCGCAAGCCGGCGCCAGCCTGTACCTGACCGACCGTGACCAGGCGAGCCTTGACCAACTGGCCACCCAGCTGCGCAGGCAAGCGCGTGAAGGTCAGTTCATCGAGGCCCATGCCCTCGACCTTCAAAACGAGTCGGCGTTCGATGACTGGATTCAATCCATGGATGCCACGCGGCCCGTCAACGTGCTGGTCAACAACGCCGGTATTTCGCGCTTCGAACTGTTCGAACGGCAAACGACGCAGGACATCGAGCTGATCATGTCTCTGAACACCATCGTTCCGATGAAGCTGGCGCGCAAGCTGCTGCCCATGCTCAAACAGCAGCCGCGCGCGCGCATCGTCAACATCGCCTCGACCTTCGGCGCACTGGGTTTCCCCGGTTACAGCGTGTATTCGGCGAGCAAATACAGCATCCGCGGGTTTTCCGAGGCGCTGGCGCGTGAACTGGCGGATACCGACATCAGCGTCGGTTGCTTTCTGCCGCGCGCGACCCAAACGGCCATCAATACTTCCAACGTGGTCGAAATGAATCGCGCCATGAAGGTTGCCATGGACCCACCACAGCGGGTGGCGCGAGCATTGATGGCGTTCATTGCCAGCAACCGTTCGCAGCAGGCCTTTGGCTGGCCGGAAAAACTGCTGGTGCATATCAATGCACTGTTTCCGGCACTGGTCAGCAACGGCCTGCGCAAGAAGCTGCCGCTGATCAAGCGTTTCGCGGCAGCCTGAGTCATTCCTTTTTCAGTTAAATTTTCGAGGTAACTATCATGTCTTACTTTTCATTCCAGGCTTTTGTGTTAGCGGCTCTCATGGGCTTTTTTCAACCCGGATTTGCCGAGCCCGTCGCCGCTGTCGCAAATGGTGAAATCTCATCCATTCAACACGAGTGGGCGCGTCTGTATTACGCCGACGAGTTCACCGAAGCACATTACAAACAGCTGCAGGCGCTGGCGCGACGTGCCAATATCAACTCTGCTGACCACCCCGATGATGCAGCGGCCCTGGCATGGGATGCGATCGTGCTCAGCACGCTGGCCGAAAAGAAAGGCGGCATCGGCGCCTTAAGCCTGGTCAAGGAGGCCAAGAACAAACTGGAGCAGGCCGAAGCAATCGACGGCACAGTGCTGCATGGCTCGGTGTACGCCAGCCTCGGCACCCTGTACGCCAAGGTACCGGGTTGGCCGATCAGCTTTGGCAGCGACCGCAAGGCGCGTGCATACCTCGAAAAGGCGTTGGCGCTAAACCCGGACGGTCTCGACATCAACTACTTCTATGCCGATTTCCTGGCCGACAATGACGAACCTCAGGCCGCACTGATCCACATCGAAAAGGCGCTCGGCGCCCCCGCCCTGGCGGACCGCCCGCTGGCCGACAAGGGACGTCGCCAGCAGGCGAGCAAACTGCGTGATCGCCTGCTGCAACAACAGGCATTACTCAACTAGGTGTTCGCACACGCAGACATTGCAGCCGTGGGTCGGGTATTCGGAGTATACTCGGCCCACTGTTGTTTACCCCTGTGGGTCGATGCACCGCGCATGAGATTATTACTGGTAGAAGATGACGAAATGCTGGGCCAGGGCATACAAAAAGCACTGATTCGCGATGGTTACCAGGTCGACTGGCTGACCGATGGCGCGCAGGCCCTGCAGGCCCTTCGTACCGATCCATTTGAACTGGTGCTGCTTGACCTGCAACTGCCGGGCAAGGATGGCATCGAGGTGCTGCAGACCATTCGACGTGAATCCATCAACACCCCGGTGCTGATCATGACCGCACGCGATACCGTTGATGAACGCGTGCTCGGACTCGACAGTGGCGCCGACGATTACATCGTCAAACCGGTGGCCCTGAAAGAACTGCGTTCGCGCATCAAGGCCCTGAGCCGCCGTTCGCATGGCCTTGCATCACCCGAAATCAAACTCGGCGCGTTGCGCATTGAGACCCTCAACCAACAGGTGTGGTACGAGGACAAACCCGTATCGCTGAGTCGCCACGAATTCGCCCTGTTGATGGAATTCGCGCACAAACCCGGTCAGGTGCTGGCGCGCGCCTATCTTGAGCAAACACTTTACGGCTGGGATGAAGGTGTCGAAAGCAATGCGCTGGAGGTGCACATTCACCACCTGCGCAAAAAGCTCGACAGCTCGCTCATCAAAACCGTGCGCGGTGTCGGCTACCGCCTGGAAATCAACTAGCGCCATGCCATCCACCCGTTCTTTGCGTAGCCGCCTGTCGTGGTACATGATCCTCATCCTGTTGCTTATGACGCTGGTGTCCGGGCGTGTGATCTATCTTGGCATCATGCACGAGGCCGAGGAGATTTTCGGCGCATCGCTGGTTCAGACGGCACGTATCCTGGAAGGCATGATGACGCGCAAGCTCATCGAATCCAGCCGCGACCACCTGCTGCAATCGCTGGCCGCCACCGACCTCAACACCAGCCGCGTGAGTGAACTGGACGAGTACGAGGAAAAGCTGTTTTTTGCCGTGATCGATAAAAGCGGACAGGTATTGCTCAAATCACCCTTTGCGCCAACCCTGCCCGATCAGCCGCTGGCCTCCGGTTTCGTTGAATTCGAGGCGGATAACAGACTCTGGACCAGCTTCGCCCTCGATTCGCGCCACGATGACCTGCGCATCCTCGTCGGTGAAAGCAAGGACCTGCGCAACGAGCTGTCGGAATCGATACTTAACGGCCTGGTCTGGCCACTGGTATTGATGCTGCCAGTCATCATTTTTCTATTGCTGTACCTGATAAAATTGGCCTTGACCCCATTGAACAGGGTCAGTGACGCACTGCGTAGTCAGAATATTCAACACCTGCAACCAATCAATGTCGACGGAATACCTGCGGAAATCAACCCGTTGGTCAGCTCGCTCAACCAGATGATCGAAAACCTCGATCAGGCCTATCAGCGCGAGCGCCGTTTTGTCAGCGATGCCTCGCACGAACTGCGCAACCCGCTCGCCGCCCTGCTGATCAACGTCGAAAACGCGCTGGAAGAGAATCGCGATGCGGACATGGCCGACTCACTTAACGCCATGCATCACAGTATCAAACGCCTGGTGCACCTGGTTGCCCAGCTGCTGCAGCTGAGTCACTCGGAAAACCCGCTGTCGCAACAGAAGTTCAGCGCCATCGACATGCATCAGTTATGCCGCCAGGTCATCGAGCGCCTGCGCAGCTCGGCCGATGCACATGGACAGGACCTGCAATGCGCCACAACCGTCACGCCCTGCATCATTCGTGGATCGGAGCCCCTGTTGCAGAGCCTGTTGACCAACCTCGTTGAAAATGCCATTCGCTACTCCGGCGAGGGCAGCCGGATTGAGATCGATTGCCGACGTGACGCAAGCGGTAGCTGTCTCAGCATTGACGATTCCGGACCGGGCATCGACGATGCCATGCGGCAAAATGTGCTCAAACGCTTCAATCGCGGCAACCGCAATGATAGCGCCGGCGCCGGGCTGGGACTGTCCATCGTTCAGGTCATCGCCGCCACTCACGGTGCCGACCTGACGCTGGATAAATCGAGCCTCGGCGGGTTGCGTGTCAGTATTCATTTCCCCAACCAGGCCGCCATTTGAGACGCGAGTCGACTGCAAGCTGCGCATGCAACCTGCGTTACAAAATCAACACCCGCAGAAAAAATTAATCCGCTATTTCACGGCTTAAGAATTCCTTAAGTTTTTGGTATTAACCTGTGTTTATTCTTTTAGCTCACAGGAAACAACATGCCCGAGAACTCACCTTTCCACAGTGGCGAGCAAGAGGCCCAGGCGCGCTGGAACAGCAGCGACATCTGGGATGAAGCGCGCCAGCAACGCCTGTTATGGAATGCGATTCCCGAACAATTCCATGCCCGTCTTGAATCCGCCCCCTTTTTCTTCCTCGCCACCAGCGACGACCAGGGCAACTGCGACTGTTCGTTCAAGGGCGGTGGACCAGGCCTGGTACGCATTCTCGACGGCGGTCATTTTGCGTTTCCCGATTACAGCGGCAATGGCGCCTTCATGAGCCTGGGCAACATCCTGGTCAATCCCAGGGTCGGTTGCCTGTTCATCGACTTCACGGATGGCGCGCGTCTTCGGGTCAACGGACGCGCACAGATTCTTGAAGGCGATGCCGCACAGGACCTGTTTTCAGATGCCGAACGTGTCGTTCTGGTATCGATAGAACGCGTGGTGCCCAACTGCAGCGCGCATATTCCCCGTTTACAATTTTCGCAGGAACCCCCTGCAGGAGAAACAGCATGAGCCAGTATAAAGTTGTCGCCAACATGGAATGGACCAGCAAGTGCAATGCACGTTGCGTGATGTGTCCACAACACCTGATCCACAAACCCCAATTGATGCAGCAGCAGACCTTTGACAGGGTACTTGAGCGCATCAATCCGAAAGATGTGTATCGCAGCGTCATTGCCGGTTACGGCGAACCCACCACGCACCCCTTGTTCGACCAGTTCATCGCGGCCGTTGGTGATCACCCGGTACGCTTCGACCTGGTCAGCAATGGTCAGGAACTGGACGAACAACGCCTGCGCCACATCGACGGCAAGGTCGAGCTGATGCTGGTATCGTTCTCCAGCATCGACCCTGAGGTATATGCCAAAGTGCATGTCAAGCTCGACCACGACCGAGTCAAGCGCAATATTCAGCTGGCGCAGAGGATCCTCAAAAAAACGGCCTTTGGCATCAGCCTGACCCCATTACCCGAATGTCTCGATAGCCTGCCGCAAACGATCGACTGGCTCAAACAGCAGGGTGTACAGATCCTGACCATGTCACCGACGCTGTACAATCGCAGCGGCACCCTTACCGAACATGAAACCTCGACCCTGCGTCTGCGCCAGTTGATCGATGAATATGACCTGCATTCACAGGAACTGGATTTCATTCCATCGTTTCGCGACAGTCTGTCGCAGCGCTGGCACAACCGTTTCAAATGCACACCGCGCAACAGCGATCTCTTCATTACCGCCGGTGGTGAATACCTGTACTGCTACAACGACATCAGCCATCGCCACGGCATCGGCCATGTCGACCAACTGTCCATTCGCGATGCGCTGGCACGGCGCGAACAAAGCCGGCCGATCGCAGAGCTGTGCAACAACTGCAACATGCTGGACCGTTACCGTCCGGTTGAGCTGTTTCAGGTTGCCGGCAAGGTACTGGGCAATCGCGTGGCCGGGTTGATGGGCGCCTGACGCCGCGAACGGATGCTTGCATTCACCCGCGTCGGCGCTCGCCATCCAGACAGGTTCCGAGCGCCGACGTAGTGTCGATTTCTGGCCTGGCAACCGTGTACTTGCCGAGCCCAATAAAATCCGCCTCCGTGCCTGTGGGCTCACGCTCTTTGCACGAAGCTGAAAATCCGGGTAAGTTATCGCGCTGGCCAAGTTGCGCCCTGCTCGATAACGACCCATGAAATCAGACCTCAAACCCTTGACCGACCTGATGGCCGCCCTGCGTCATCCACAACATGGGTGTCCCTGGGACATCAAACAAACCAATCGTTCGATCACCCATTACACGCTGGAGGAAACCTACGAACTGGTGCACGCCATCGAGTCGGACGATATCGAACATATGAAGGAAGAACTGGGCGACCTGTTGTTCCACGTCGTTTTCCACGCCCGTATCGCCGAGGAAAACGCCCACTTCAATATCGACGATGTCATTCACGGCATCGTCGACAAGATGACCCGCCGTCACCCGCACGTATTCGACCCCGAACGTGACAACGACATCAGCGAGGAGCAGTTGATGGACGAATGGCAGCAATCCAAGGACCGCGAGAAAAAGAGCGACAAGCGCGTGCTCGATGACACCGGACACAAGCTGCCGGCGCTGCCGCGTGCGCAATTGCTGCAGGACAAGGCGGCGGAATACTACTTCGACTGGCCCGATGCCCTGCCCGTGCTCGACAAGATCGAGGAAGAAGCCGGCGAGTTGCGTGAGGCGCTGGCCTCGGGCGATGAGCAACATGTACGTTCAGAGATGGGCGACCTGCTGTTTGCCTGCGTCAACCTGGCGCGTCATGTCGGCGTCGACGCCGAGTCGGCGCTACGCAGCAGTAACGAAAAATTCATTCGGCGCTTCGATTACGTGGTCGAACAGATGCGCCTCGACGGTATCGAGTTTTCACCACAACAACTCGACCACATGGAGCGCCTGTGGCAAAACAGTAAAAAAGTCACTGGATAGAGACAAGGTTTAGGCCTTACTATCTGAACATGCACAAGAGCCGCACCCAGACCGAACAACGCATCATCCACGCTGTCGAAACCCTGTTGCTGGAACACGGCTTTCCTGCGGTCGGCATCAATGCCATCGCGCGCCAGGCGGGCTGCGACAAGGTTCTTATCTACCGGTATTTCGAAAACCTCGACGGCCTGTTGCAGCGCGTCGCGGACAATAACGATCTGTGGTGGGATGTTGGCGAAATCATCAGTGAAAATTTGGACGAGATTAGCCAGCTCGCATTACCACAGTTCATCGATCGCCTGCTCAAACGCCACATCAAGGCCGTGCAGAAACGCCCGCTGACGCAGGAGATCATGGCCTGGGAGATGAGCGATCAGAACGCCCTGACACGTGCCCTGTCCAGAATCCGTACCGAACAGGGCATGCTGCTGGTCAAACAGGTCCGCAGGTATTACGACAATCCAGCGATCGATGTGGGCGGCATTCTGGGCATCTTTGGCGCTGCAATCAACTACCTCGTTATCCGCACCCGACATGCCAATTCAGAATATGAAAAAGAGGAATGGTGGCGCCTCGAACACACTATCAGCAGCCTGTTGAGTTGCCAGACAGGTAAACCCTGAGCCTAATTGCCGGAGGACAAAAATGCATAGATTTCCCCTGATTATCGGCTGTACCCTGAGCCTTATGTTTAGCGCAAGCAGTTTTGGCGATGAAGAAACCGCCAGCGATGATGATGGACTTGCAGTCAAGATCACGCGTCATATCGAATCGGTGGATGTCAAACATAACGGCAAGACCGTCACCATCATGCGCAACCAGGATCCCGGCAATCGCATCAACCCCGAATTTGCCCGCACCTCGCGTAAATGCCCGCCTTTTTGTATCCAGCCGATGAACCTCGGCGAGGGCGTCGAGACCATCGGCGAACGCGATATGCTGGATTATCTGGAACAGGTCGCCGATGGTGATGACAGCATTCTGGTCATCGACTCACGCACGCAAAAATGGGTCGACAAGGGCAGCATTCCCGGCAGCATCAATATTCCATACACCGAGTTGCTTGGCCGCGAGGGTGAGCAACCGATCATCGATAATCTGCTTGAACGTTTCGGCGTCACACGCGACGACCAGCTGTTCAATTTCAAACGCGCCAAAACCCTGGTGTTCTTTTGCAATGGGCCCTGGTGCGGTCAGTCACCGACCAATATTCGCGTACTGCTGAATTACGGGTATCCGCCGCAGAAGCTCAAGTACTACCGAGGTGGCATGCAGATGTGGGAATCACTGGGCCTGACCACGATCAAACCCTGATTTTCCATGTCCCAAAACGTGTTACGCATGGCCGATGTCGAGCCACTGCACATCACAAGACTGCTGCAACGCTACGGTCTGGAACTGGTTCAGGTCGCTGCCAACGACATCATTCCCGGCAGCTTCTGGGGCGATGAAGAGGCCGGCCTGATCGGCAATCGGGTGTATGTGCGTCCTGACACTCCAATTCATTCGTTGCTGCACGAAACCTGTCATTACATCTGCATGGATGACCAGCGCCGCGCCCGGCTCGACACCAATGCCGAGGGCGATTACGCCGAGGAGAATGCGGTATGTTATCTTCAGATTCTGCTCGCCGATGACATTCCAGGCATGGGACAGCCGCGCATGATGCAGGACATGGATGCCTGGGGCTACAGCTTTCGTCTGGGTTCGACGCGCGCCTGGTTCGAACGGGATGCCGACGACGCGCTGGCCTGGCTGACTCAGTACGGCCTTGTACACAACGACAAACCGGCCTACCATACTCGAACCTGACCCCTTTGGTATTCACCAATCTTTATGTCAAGCAAGCTGAGTCTGACTGTGCTTTGCTTGCCGCTTTGCTGCAACGCCGCTGATGGTGCAGAACCCTCCAACCGCCCCTGGCTTGAGCAATATCGATTGACGATTGGCCTGAGCCTTAAAAGCGTCGATTTCGATATCTACCCCGAAGACAGCCTGGACGCAGCAGGCACCCTGTCAGAAGATTTTCACACCACAGCATTCATCACCCTGAGCGGCCCACCCGCTTACTTTGGCGAATCATCCTGGGGCTGGTTCATCGAATACAGCCTGTCGCGCTTCGTCCTCCATCGACAATTGATTAACGACCAGTTGATCGACCTCGGAACCTCGATGACTGGATTCGATGTCTATATCGCTCCGACACTTTTTTATACCTTCAACTCGCCTGATCTGCTCGAAGGCGAGCATGAAAGGATCAATATTGGGCTGGGGGCCGGTCTCGGCTACCTGAAAGCCTCGGGCGACATCATCCTGACCGAATCCGGGGGCCAGCGCCTGGCGGTCGACATCACCAACGCTGGACTGGCCATCGTGTTATTCGTTGAATACCAAAGCGAACATTTCAGCTCACGTATTGCGGGTGGCGGCACCAGCCACACCAGCAAGGGTCTTGAATATGAAGCCTTTGGCTTCGAATGGTCGTTTGGTTACAGCTTTTGATGCCACCCGCTCATGGTAAAAATACAGCGGTTGAATCATCCTCGACCTTCGTGGTCCAAAACCGGAAACCCGCTAAACAGCATTCATCGAAGTCAATCACAACAGGAAAACACCATGCCTATACGTTCATTTAGCCTTGTCGCCATGTTTTGTTGCGCCCTCTCCGCCCATGCCGCCGACGGCATGATCAACGTCAAAAGCCAATACTCCGTCTCGGAAACCGGCGATCGTTTTGAAGCGATCCTGAACAAAAAAGGCATGACCGTGTTCAAACGTCTCAACCATGCCGAAGGCGCAACCAAGGTCGGGATCGACCTGCGACCAACCGAGGTCATTATCTTTGGGAATCCCAAGGTGGGCAGCCCGCTCATGCAATGCGCACAGAGCGTGGCCATAGACCTGCCACAAAAAGCACTGGTATGGCAGGGTGAGG
>JGI10211J34971_10000493_pt1 | contig 32177 bp, 35 predicted proteins | sample Etolagsediment_FD_34971 | JGI IMG/M metagenome (IMG submission 34971)
TCCATCCAACCGAAGAAAAACTTCAGGAATACATGGATGCAGCTGTTGATCTGATGCTGGTGAAACACTTTGACGACGATAAGATTGACCAGTATATCAACCTCGCTCGAAAAGAGGACCGCCTTCAAAACCTGATCAAGGTGGTCAATACGGAAGGGGTCACTTCCAGGCGGATCAAAAAGGCACTGCGGGATTTCTGCGAAATTCCCGAAGGGAACACGTTTGTACCGCCCAGTGAAGCGGAAGGTGTTCGGGTGGCGCTGATCCATCATTTCATCTCCAATCAGCTCCCCTTCATGGGCATCGCCAAGCATCATATCACGATTCGCGATATTGACGAAATCGTCGAGAACTCTTACTGGAGTCCCCGTTATCCGGGTAGAATCGGAGGGAAAGCAGCAGGCCTGGTGTTGGCATACCGGATCATTCTGCCACGGCTCACGAAACGCGACCCTGATCTGGATCAATACCTGGCCATCCCCGAATCCTATTACTTCAACTCGGGCATTTTTTCCGATTTCATGGATTACAACAACCTCCATGAATTCCACACTCACAAATACAGAGACCGGGTTCATATCGAGGAGACATACCGAAAGATTCCGGCCATCATGGAAAAAGCCACCTTTCCTAAGGATATGCTAGACATTTTCCGAGAGTTTCTGGAAAAAGTGGGAGAGCACCCCCTTATTCTCCGCTCATCCAGCTTGCTGGAAGACAACGTTGGGCACGCTTTTTCGGGAAAATACGATTCTGTTTTTATTGCAAACCAAGGAAATCCGGAGGAGCGGCTCAAAGAGTTCGTAAAGGGGTTAAAATCGGTTCTCATGAGCACCTTTGCACCAGCCCCCATTCTTTATCGCAAAGAGAGAGAACTGCTCGATTTCGACGAAAGAATGAGTATCCTGGCCCAAAAAGTGGTGGGACGTCAACACGGGGATTATTTCTTTCCCTTCGCAGCCGGAGTCGGATTCTCATTCAACGCCTACGCCTGGACTTCACGGATTAACCAGAACGATGGACTCATTCGTCTCGTTTTCGGCATGGGGACACGTGCCGTTGACCGGGTGGGAGACGATTATCCCAGAATGATTCCGGTCAGCCATCCTTTGCTGAGACCCGAAGTGGGTGCGGGACAGATCCAGAAATACTCTCAGAAAACGGTGGATGTGCTTAACATGAAAACCGGGCGTCTTGAGCCCATCGCGTTACTCGATCTCATGCAAAAAATCGATCATCCGGATCTGTATTACGCCGTATCGGTGAACCACGAAGGGAATCTAGCGGCCCCCATGTTTAAAAGTCAGGACATCAACCCCAACCGCAGTTGCCTCACCTTTCATAATTTTCTGACCCAGACGCCCTTCATGGGTGCCATGAAAAAGATCCTTTCAAAGCTGGAGGGCGCCTACGGTCGACCGGTGGACGTTGAATTTGCCGTTGACAACAACAGACTTTACCTCCTTCAGTGTCGAACCCTTTCCATGAGAAAAAATCTGGAACCGGCAACGCTACCGGGGAATATCCCTCAAGACCGAATTCTTTTCGCCAACCGCCATGGTGTTACCAACGGCTTTGTCAAAGACATTGAATATGTGGTTTATGTGGATCCTCGGGGTTACAGCCAAATCACCCGGACCGAGGAAAAAATGGAGATCGGCCGTGTTGTAGGCGATATCAACCGATTTATGGCGGGCAAACGGTACGCTCTTTTCGGGCCTGGCCGATGGGGTAGCAACGACATCAGTCTGGGCGTCAAAGTGGGGTATGAAGATATCAACAACACACTTACTTTGGGTGAAATTGCCTTTGAAGCCAACGGCTCCACACCGGAAGTCTCCTATGGCACACATTTCTTCAACGACTTGGTTGAAGCGGAAATTGTCCCGATTGCCATCTATCCGGATCAAAAGGGCACGTTTATTGATGAGGAATTTTTGCTGGAAGCGGAAAATCAGCTTCCCAGAGATCTATCCAATCATTTACAATACTCATCCGTAGTGCATCTGATCCATGTCCCCACTTCAACCAACGGCCAACTGCTGCACATCTACCAGGACGGAAAGAAACAGGAGGGGATGGGATTTTTTGGTCCCCATTCATAATTGAGAAAGGAGTATCGCAATGGAAATCAAGGATAAAACTGTGGTCATAACAGGTGGGGCTTCCGGTTTGGGGTTGGCGACCGCCCAAGAACTTTCACGCCAGGGCGCCAAAATCGCCATTTGGGACCTCAACCGGGAAGCGGGCGAAGCGACGGCTGGAGAATTCGGCGATAATGCCATTTTCAGTCCTGTGGATGTCAGCGATGAAGCATCCGTTGCTGAAGCCGTGAAGGCCGTTATCGCAAAATTTGGCACCATCCACGTGGCTATCAACTGTGCCGGGATCGGCATACCGGCCAAGCTACTGGGCAAAGAGGGCCCGGTGGATATGAAAGGGTGGACCAAAACGATCATGATCAACCTGATCGGGACCGTAAATGTTATCCGCCTGGCGGCGCAACAAATGAACCTGAATTCCCCCAACCCCGACGGCGAACGGGGGGTGATTGTCAATACCGCTTCCGTTGCGGCCTACGAGGGCCAGATCGGGCAGACCTCTTATGCGGCGTCCAAAGCCGGCATCATCGGAGTTACCCTGCCGGCGGCACGGGAATTTGCGCCGCTGGGTATCCGCGTGGTGACCATCGCCCCCGGGCTTTTTGAAACCCCCATGATGATGGGACTGCCGGAAAAAGTACAAGAAGCACTGGGCATGAGCGTACCATTTCCCAGCCGTTTGGGTCGTCCGGCCGAATATGCAGTTCTGGTGGCGCACATTATCGAAAATCCCATGATCAACGGCGAGACCATTCGGCTGGATGGCGCTCTCCGCATGGCGCCACGGTAGGAACCAAAATCTTGGTTTACTGAATCATGGCGTTCCATGATTCAGCAGGGACAATAGGAAGTCCAGATTTTTTCGATCCCAGTCGATACCATTCGCTTTCTTGGGGGTTTCCAGGATTTTCGGAATATGGGTCAGCCGATTATCATTCATGATCAGGGAAAATCCCAAAGCGCCGATTTTTCCTTTTCCGATGTGATGGTGACGGTCAACTCTGGAACCCAGCCTTCTTTTGGCGTCATTGATGTGGATCAGTTCCAACCGCTCCAGACCCAAAACCCTATCAAAGGCCTTCAGGGTCTTTTGGTAGGCTGCTTCGGTGCCAATGTCATAGCCGGCGGCAAAAATATGGCAGGTATCAAGGCAGAAACCGAGGCGTTCACGCTGGTCGATTTTCTCGGCAATGGCGGCAAGCTGTTCAAAGGTATGGCCTAGAGTTGTACCCTGACCGGCACAGGTCTCCAGCAAAAGCCGAGGGCCTTTTTCCCGGCTTTCACCCAATACCCGGTTGATGCCTTCGGCAATGCGAGCGATACCGTCCGCCTCGCCGGCCCCCATGTGGGCGCCTGGATGATGGACCACCCAGGGAATTCTCAGTTGAAAAGACCGAATCAACTCACAGGTCAGGGCGCCAACGGCACGGTCAAAATTTTTCTTTTCCGGAGAGCCTAAATTGATCAGATACGCCGTGTGGGAAGCGATGGCGGTAATACCGGTATCCCGTCGTGCCACCTCAAAATTCTCGATATCCTGATCGCTCAGAATCCTTTCTTTCCAGGTGCTGGCGTTCTTTGTGAAAATCTGGACCGCCGTACAGCCGTAATCCCGGGCCGTATACAATGCCTTGTGAAGCCCTCCCGCTATGGAGAAGTGGGCACCGAGAAGTGGACGATCTATGCCCCTTTCCACGTTTTTCTGCATTTCAGGGTCGCTCCTGATCACGCATCAAAGCGTGCTTTCCAGTCATAATCACGGGATGTCACGGCGTCTTCCATTCGCCGGATGCGTTGCTCGACATGATCATATCGGCGTTTAAGCCGGTCCACGGCACGGGGCCTGGAATGGACATAGCTGTCGTAGAAATCATGGGCTTCGTCACTGTCAATGCGAAGGACAGGAGCCGGTTTCATGATCAACGCCGCCAGGAAATAAAGGCCCGTCACGGGCCAGAACCCGCTGAACAACAGAAGGATTACGGTGATAAACCTGGCCCAGAAAACGGAAAAGTCAAAGTATTCCGCTATGCCTCGAATTACCCCCAAAATAATTCCGTTTCGGGAGCGATAAAGACCTCTCTTAAAACTCCGGTTCATCCACTTTTTCATCGCTCATCATCCTTTCCTCGGCCCTTTAATATAATCGTCTCAAGGGTTTCAATCCGCTCTTCCATACGTTCGAGACCCTTGTAAATCTCCTGGATCATTCGGGTCTCCTCGGTCTGGGACCGCTGATCCCTGGGAGACAGGCCGCCTTTTTTAATTTTGATGCCCATCAATATCGTGCCGCCAACAATGGCCAGACACAATATCAACCCGCCGAATATAATTGCCACAATCAGTATGCCATGCATTACGGTGAAACCCTTTCTTCTCCCCCACTCATGGACGTTTTAAGGCGTTTGAGATCATTTTCGATCTCATCATCCATCATCAATCCCTCAAACTCCGCCTCAAGGGTCGGCTTTTTTCCGAAATTCACCAGATCCGCTTCCGCCTCCATCCGCTCGATGCGGTTTTCCAAAGCTTCAAATTTCATNACCGCATCGCTGCTTTCNATNCGCCGAATATCTTCCTGAGCACGTCGTTTCCGTACGGCATGAATATGGCGCTGAACGAGAATTCTTTGCTTTTCCCTTGCCTTTTGAAGCTTTTCCTCCANTTGTCCAATATCCTCATGGTANTGCTTCACCAGGGAATCCAGTTCAAAAAGCTCTTGTTCCAGATCTTCCATTCGGGATCCATATTTGCGCTTCTCAATGAGGGCCTCTCGTGCCAGGTCATCTCGGCCCTTATTGACGGCCAATTGAGCGCGCCCCTCCCATACTTTGACGCGATCACCCATTTCCTCCGACTGGCGCCGGGTTTTTGCAGCTCTTGCAATAACGCCGGCGCATGCGGCTTTCAGTTCAACCAGTGTATCTTCCATCTCACGGATCATTAATTTGATTAGTTTTTCAGGGTCTTCTGCTCCCTCGAGCATCACATTGATGTTTGAGCTGACAATATCCCGAAAGCGTGTGAAAATTCCCATATCCATCCCTCCAAAATAAAAAAATCCTCAATTCTGCAAATGCTGCCAAATTTACAGAGCAGAAAACGTGCCAGAATTTTGTTTTACATCAATTTCCAAACGAATCAAGGATTTAGCCTATTGACAATCTAGACTGGGATGGTCATAATAACCAGTATATCGTTATTTCACCCATACCAATGGTTTTTTACGCCATGAATCGTTACGCAACATCTTCAAAAAAGCGTGTTTCGCCCGAGTCTGTTTCCAGTCCCCATGAGGCTATGGGACAATCCGAGCCATTTTTGAACCTTCAGGAACAACTTTCAAGGGTCGCCCCCATCGACAGGCCGGTACTCCTTCTCGGTGAACGGGGAACCGGCAAGGAGCTGGCAGCTTCAAGGATCCACTTTCTTTCGAAACGCTGGAAAGGCCCCCTGGTGGCCTTGAATTGCTCGGCTCTGGCTCAGTCTCTGATTGAATCCGAACTTTTTGGGTACGAAAAAGGGGCTTTCACGGGAGCGGAACAAAGGCGGCCCGGCCGGTTTGAAGCAGCCCACGAAGGCACACTTTTCCTGGATGAAATCGGCAACATGCCCCTTGAAGTGCAGGAAAAGACCCTTCGCCTGGTGGAATACGGCACGTTTGAGCGGGTGGGCAGTTCCAAAAGCATTGAAGCGGATGTTCGTCTGGTGGCGGCCACCAATGTAGACCTGGTGAAACGGACCACAGAAGGACACTTTAAAGCCGATTTGTTGGACCGTCTCTCCTTTGAAGTGGTTTTTCTGCCGCCTCTAAGAGAACGAATGGAAGACATTCCCCTTCTGGCAAATCATTTCGCATCCAGAATGGCTTTTGAGATGGACCGTTCAGAAACCCCGATTTTTGCCCCCGAAACCCTTAAACTTCTCGAAAACTACCCATGGCCGGGCAATATTCGGGAACTCAAAAATGTGGTGGAACGGGCCGTGTACCGTACCGATGACACCGTGATCAGGGAAATTGTTTTTGACCCTTTTGAAAAATTTCGTATGAATGGGAACCCGCAGCATGCCCCAACGCCCCCGGTTGACCAAAAAATAACAGTCACGGATGATATCCTCAAAATGCCCCTTCAGGAAGCCGTTTGGGCGTTAAAAGTTCGCATGTTGAAAAGCGCCCTCATATCCGCTCGACACAACCAGAGAAAAGCCGCCGACCTTCTGGGCCTGACCTATCACCAGTTCCGAGGTCTTTACCGAACCCTGAAATCCGATATCCAGAAAGGGCCCGGTCAAAAATAAATTCGCGGAATTGAAGGGAAAACGTCACCCATTTCAATATCATCTCGTTGATCCTGAAAAAATTTAGAGTAGTGCATTTGCCCCATTGATGGTATTATTATGAAGGTTTGAAACAAATGAGTCCGAAGAGGTTCTTGTGAGAAAACAAACCGAGTACCGTCCACCTTACACCATTACTTCCGCCATTCTTAAGCTGGTTGCGGAGATTGGCGAGGTCATCGGGAATTATACCGTATTGGCGGANCAGAGCCTGACGCCACGTCTGCGCCGGGAGAACCGGATTAGAACCATTCAAGCCTCACTGGCCATCGAAAACAACACCCTCAGCCTCGAACAGGTCACCGCTGTCATCGATGGGAAAAGGGTGTTCGGGCACCCCCGTGAAATTCAGGAAGTNCGAANCGCCTTTGCCGCCTATGAGGCAATGGAGGGNTGGNAGTCCACATCGAGGGANCATCTGCTGGCGGCCCATGGACTNCTGATGTCATCGCTGATGGATCACCCTGGNNTGTTCCGNTCCAGCGACGTCGGCATATTCCGCGGCGAACAAGTTGTNCATATGGCCCCGCCTGCGGACAGGGTGCCNCACCTGATGGANCAACTGCTTGACTGGCTGAAAGGCGCGGAGGAACACCCCCTGGTCGCCGGATGCCTTTTCCATTACGAACTGGAATTCATCCATCCCTTCGCCGACGGCAATGGCCGCATGGGGCGGCTGTGGCAAACCCTTATTCTGCGCCATTGGAAACCGCTACTGGCATATCTGCCGGTGGAAACGGTGATCCGGGACCGGCAGGAGAACTACTACCGAGTGCTCGCCCAAGCGGATGAACGCGCCGACATCACCCCATTTGTCGAATTCATGCTGAAAGCCTTGCTTGATGCTTTACGCGAAGCCGTCGCCGCCGATCAAGTAGGCGACTATGCCGCCGATCAAGTAGCATTACTGATTGAAGCCCTTGGCAACAGAGAATTGGGAAGCATGGAGCTCATGAAAGCATCGGGGCTTTCTCACCGGCCCACGTTCAGAAAGAACTATTTGAACCCTGCTTTGGCCGGAGGATGGATCGAACGTACCCAACCCGACTCTCCCCGCAGCCCTACCCAGCGTTATCGGTTGACCGTCAAAGGGCGTCACTGGCTGCGAGATAGGGATTTAGAATGAGGGTCTATAAGCTTCAGGCAAACTCCCACGGCTGTTCAGCACGTCGATTTGAGGCCTAACGACCACCGTCTTATCATGGCCTCGGCACTCATTTCACCCAACCCGTTTTGCGAAAGAAACTGCGGCAGGTCGTATTGATTTCCCTGTGCCCACCACCCTTTCAGAATCCGACCCGTTTCCGGTTCAAACATCCAACGGTTTCCCAGGCGCGTTGCCAGATGATTTTCGATCACTGTTTCCGCCATCCAACCAAGAACATAATCCAAACAATACAGCTCGGGTACCAGGTCAAACAAATGGCTTTCCGGTTGATAGTAAAAACCGGTATATTGTTTCATGATCCGGGCATAGGGCTCCCCGTCTGAAAGATCTCCCCCAATAAACATGTCATATTCCGCAATGAATTTAGCAGCATATCGCCTGAACAGGGACAATTCTTTCAGGGTCCTGTGGTAAGTGAGTATTTTTGAATCGACCGGAGAAAGCCCCAAGGATTCTTCTAAAAAGGGCTCGCTGAGGACAAGGTTCTGATTCATAAACGCAAAGGACTCCGACAGAGCGAAGGATGTCCCCATATCCCGCATCACCATGGAGAGATCCGGTGAAGTGAAAACCGCCGATAATCCGTGGCCTAATTCGTGCCACAGTGTTTCCAGGTCGCCCCATCCCCCTTCCGGGCGCATCAGAACGTAAACCTCCTCCGGCACCTGCAGCATGAGACAGATGGCCTGAGCACTTTTCCCTTCTTCACTGCCCAGTTCCAGATTAAGGCCGGGCGTCCCATAGGGATCAATGGACCAATTATTAAAGAATTGACTCAGCACTTCCGATAACTTTCCCGGAAATAACGCATCGAACTGCCGTAAACTCAACAGATTGATGGCATCAAATCGTGTTAGGTCGCTCAAGGGTCTTTTAAAGCGTTCATGGCACCATCGCTCCATAGCCTCGAAGTAAATTTCGTTCGTTGCTTCAAGAAGTTTCTTTAACATGTTATAATAGAACACATAATTTAAAGATTTTTTCTCAGTACAGTATGCCACGTAAGTGTCGTAGCCGAAGTCATCTTTTAGAATTTTCAAGAGGATCTTCCAGTAATTCAATGCAAAAGGCTTCAAGAACTTGCACAGCGGAGCGGTTTCCTTTTGAAGCACCTGCCGCTTTTCATAGTTGCTGAATTTCTGGCACCAGGGGATAATTTCCCTGAAATAGATTTTTTCCTCACCCACATGGGCGGCAGCGCCTTTGCTCCAGACCCTCATCTCATTTTCGTGGGGCAGAAGTGCCCGTTGTAGATAGTGATCAATCAATGCAAACCGCAATTTCGGGGTTTCCAACGTCTTGGCAAAATGGTCAATTTGTGAAATGGTTTCAAGGCTTACAAAATCATCGTATCCTTCGTAAAGCGCGTAGGCTTTAAAAGGGGCTGTATCCCCTTTCCAAAGGGCGAGCGCCTGGAGATTCCATCTGTAGTTCAGGAGATACAGCGTGTTTTCGATTTCTGAAAGGCTGAGTGTTTTTATCATGTCCTTTTTGGGGTCCCGAATCCTTGCCCTCAGGATTCACACTAGAATTTTGAAGTATTATCGATGAAAAAATACTTTTAGAGCATAACCCATGACTTTCGCCAATTCAATGTGATTCAGCCGCCTCAGTGGTGATTTTTCCCTGTGTTTATCGAGGTACTTCGTGTATATTGCACTGTCAAAACTCAAAACCATCTGCTCGGGAGAGAAATACATGGAAGAAATTTTGCCCCAGATCGAAGAGATTCTGACCATTTATGGCATTCGCGTCATTGCGGCTTTGGCCATTTTTATCATCGGTCGCTGGGTAGCCAAAGGTATTCGTAAGCTGCTTCGGCGTTTGATGACACACGCAAAGGTCGATAAGACACTCATTTCATTCATCTGCAACCTCTCTTATGTGGTCATGCTGGCTTTCATCATCATCGCCGCTCTCAGTAAGCTGGGGATAGAAACGACATCTCTCATTGCCATCCTGGGCGCTGCGAGTTTGGCCATTGGGCTGGCGTTGAGAGGATCCCTCTCCAATTTTGCCGCAGGTGTTCTGATGATCATCTTTCGCCCTTTCAAAGTCGGGGATTTTATCGAGGGGGGAGGAGCCTCAGGCACCGTTGAAGAGATTCAAATTTTTTCAACCCAACTCAAAACCGCTGACAACAAAACCGTTATTGTTCCCAACGCCAAGATTTTCGGCGATAAAATTGTCAACTATTCGGCCAAGGGGACCCGCCGGGTGGATATGACCTTCGGCATCGGCTACGACGATAATATCGATACGGCACGCGGTGTCATAAAGGAGGTCATCGACAAGGATGAGCGCGTGCTTAAAGACCAGCCCGTTGTGGTGGCGGTCCATGAACTGGCCGACAGCAGCGTGAATTTCACCGTTCGGGTCTGGACCAAGTCGAGCGATTACTGGAGCTTTTTTTGGGATACCAACGAGGCGGTCAAAAAGCGATTTGACAGTGAAGGCATTTCAATCCCCTACCCCCAGCAAGATGTGCACCATTACCAGCATCCGTCCTAGCCACAAAACCTTTAGCTGATGCATCATTTTCACTGGTATGGTTCGGGCTGCTGCTGGTGGTCGTTGAAAGCATCGGACAAATGCGGAGCAGATCCTATGGAAGGTAAAAAACTGGAAAACCAGACGCTTCTTAAAAACATCCTGGATCACATAAGGGTGGCAATCACCTGTGTTGATGCGGACGGCAACATTCTTTACGCCAATGCGGCTGCCAAAAAAAGGCCTGCAAAAGCGCCCAGGGACGCGGGTATCAACATTAGAGAGTGCCACAAAGAAGAAAGCAATCGAAAAATCGATCAAATCTTCATGGATTTCAAGAAAGGACGTACCGAACCCCACCACTACGTTTCATCGGCGCGTGGGGAAAGATGCCTGGTGACCATGATCCCCGTATTTGAGGCGGGTGTTTTTTCGGGCTGTGTCAGCCAGGTTCACCCGATCGGTTTTGAGGGCCCAGAAAGAAGCTTTTAACGGCTTTGCAGCGCCAGGTCCGCCAGAATTTTGTTGAAATCTTCCGGCTGTTCGTAAAAGGGCATGTGGCCGCTTTGCTCCAGAATCTCAAGCCGGCATTCTGGCATCTGCTCCGCCACGTACCGGCCTGTTTCGGGTCCGAAACACAGGTGCTTTGAATTCCCGTAGATGGCCAGGCTCGGAATCGATACACCTTTAAGAACTCCGGTGTAGTTTCCCATTACGTAATCGGAATAAACCGCCATCGCCGCTGCCGTCGGCGTTTTCATGTGCTCGTAAAACATCCAGTCCAGCTCTTCAGAAGACGCATGTCCTTTTTGAAACATGTTGTGAATAAACCTTTCCCCAAATCCATCTCTGTCTTCCTGCAAAGCGCGAAAAGAAGCCTGCATGCCATCGAAATTGTACCCTTTAAGGGCGTGTGTATTCCAGTTTTCCGGGGAAAACGGAAACGGCGTCATTTCCACCAGTCCGAGGGAGGAAATCTTTTCGTCCCCGAAGCGGCGCCAGTACTCCAGAACCACGGGCCCTGCCAGAGACCACCCTACCAGAGAAACCTTCTCCAGTTTTAAGGCCGTTATGACCGCCTGAATATCTTCCGAATAGGTGGCCACGGTGTGTCCCTCAAGGGTTTTTGAAGAATTTCCGTGGGCCCTCAGATCCATGGTCACCACTCTAAACCTGTCAGACAATCCGGTCATTTGACGAAGCCAGAATCTGCTGCTCATGGTCCACCCATGAACCAGCAGGATGGCGGGACCGCTTCCAGCCGATTCCACGTAAATCCTGGCATCATCGTTGGATATTACCCAACCCGCCCGTTTCAGCCCTCGGTCCTGGTGAATCGGTTGAAAATCATTTTTTCTCATGCTGGCACCCTCGCTTATAAAAAAGGCAGCACGCTTGAAAAACGCCCTGCCCTTTTCATCCAAACCTGCTTATGCCCGAGCGATCGGGACAAAAACCCCTATGCCATAAGCTGTGCGGGGGTGACAACGGCCCCGTATTTTTCTTTGAGTGCCATCAGCCCTTCACGCTGTTCATCCAGAATCTCAAAAAGGCGGGCGGGAACACTCGCCTCTTTCCCATAAGCTTCCTTCTGCAGGTCCACACGGGAAACGATGTTGTCGATGTAGAGAGAAAACTGTTGGGTATAGAGTTCTTCCGGATACTCCTTATTAATAATTTCCTTGAAGAGCTGTTTTAAATCTTCATATTTGGGAAGGTATCCAATGGGGGTAAGGATGGCTTCCACATCGCCGTGAAAGCGTCTTTCCAGCCAGCCCAGCCACACTTTAACGTCCCGTTTTTCGCCCAGCAGTTTCTTGGACTCCCCTCCCCTGGCCTCATGGGTCAGAAAATAATTGAGACCTGCGAGCATGGGCCGTTTTTTGTCATCAATCTTCTTATTGTTAAAGAACTTGAATTGCGCATCCATATAATCCGCAAGAGCGCCCGGAATAAAGGGGGCATTGGCCCAGGGAGCCCGCTTGACACCCGTGGCGCCCACTTCTGTTGCCGTTGCCGCTGATACGATAGAAGCGCCGATGACCACCCCGTGATCCGGCGTAACCGCCAGCCAGACCGGTGGCATGGTATCGCTGTCCCGGCCGCTGTAGGTAATCACACTGGTTTCCACTCCCGCCGGATCTTCGAAACGGTCCGAGCAGTTGGCCAGCGCTGTTGCTTTCAATGTGCATCTTGAGTTCGGATGACTCATGGGGACGGGCTTGCCGTTTTTATCCACCATTCCCTCTTCCCACGGACCCTGAAAGTTGAACCCCTTCTTGGGGGCCGTCTCACCGTTCCCTACCCAGTGAGGAACCTTGTTTTCGTCGATCAGCACATTTGACCAGATCACTTCGGTGCCGGGATTTCGCAGACAATCCATTAAAAGGGGATCCCCTTCGCGGTTTACATCTTCCACGATTCCGAAAATACCCGCTTCCGGGTTGATGGAGCGTACCGTACCATCCTTCTCAATCCACATCTGGGCGAGGTCATCTCCCAGAAAGTGGCCGCCCGCCATGGCGGTGGTGGTTTTGCCGCAACCACTGGGAGCCGCGCCCGCAAACCAGGTCACCCTTTTTTTGCCGGGACCGTCAATCCCCGTAATGAACATGTGCTCCGCCAGTTCATCGCCGCGATTGGTGTAAACAGCCCTGTCAACGGAAAAGCGGTGATTTCCTTTTTTCAGCAGCAGAGTGTTGCCCGCATAGGTACAGTTCATGCTGTAGGTGGTCTGGAAACTTCGATCCATGAAAACCCGAGCATTGGGAAGGTCTTCGGTTCGATTGAGCCCTTCACTGTGAATATTGGCGTAGAAATGGCCCAACCGATTAATTTCATCATCAAAGTGATCAAAAACATTCCGGTAGAGGAGTTCGGCGCTGTGGGACACATAAAGAGAGCTGGTGACTTCAATGGCGGGATTGGAACCCAGGGAACCCACCGGACCCCGATTGTAAAACCCAATCACCATGGTTTTGCCCTTCATGATGCCGCTCATGGTATCCTGAACCACTTTTAAAGCTTCATCCCGATCCATTCGGTTCGCCAGGGAACTGATCTCTTCATTCGGATTGGCGATATAAAAGGTCCGATCAATAATTCGGCCTTGCTCGGCCGCCAGATCAAAATGAATGGTGTGATCTTCCATGGCCAACACCGCTTCTTCGCCCTTTTCCAGCGCCATCTGTCTGACCTTTTGTACATCTTCCCGGGAACCGGTATTGACGAAAATATCATCGGGCCGGCACATGACGATGGCGTTGGCGATCTTCAGAAGAGCCTCAGCAGTCTTGATTTTCCGGATATTGGCCAGATTGACCGCATCCATCTGTTTTTCAAAAATACCGTAAGCCTCTTCAATTGTCGATACGCCACCGATTTTCTCGATAATATCGTACCCTACCTTGTTCTGCAGCATTTCATTCATCTCCTTTTCGAAAGGGACTGAAAAAATAGGCCTGTATTCAAGGGTTAGGAGTCTATGAGAATTAAGGAGATGAGTCAAGGGGTAAAAAGCAGCCATCCCTCTAAAATTTATCAACAATTAACATAAAATTGCCTAGAATTCAAAATCTATATTGATTTTTGGCTAGATATGTCATATATTAAAAAGTTTTAAATCGATCAACAAAGCGAATGTGGTGTTTTTCGCTCTGCATTACAATTCAAGCAAACGAAAGGTTAAGCGTTTTATTTTATGGATTTTGAAGCACTGGGTTTAGCCCAACACATTGTCAAAGCGGTTTTGGACCTGGGGTTTAGAAGACCCACTCCCATACAGGAAAAGGCCGTTCCCGCCATTATTGAAGGCCAGCGAGACCTGGTGGGCCTGGCCCAAACCGGAACCGGTAAAACAGCGGCATATGGTCTGCCCCTGCTCCAGTTGATCGATTTTTCAAGGCCGCAGGTCCAAGGCCTCATCCTATGCCCCACCCGTGAGCTGTGCGTGCAGATTTCAAAGGATTTGATCCGTTACAGCCGGTACGTCAAAGGCGTAAAAATTGTCGCCGTCTATGGGGGTGCCGGCATGGAGCCTCAGATTCAGCAGATCAAAAGAGGCGCACAGATCATTGCAGCCACTCCGGGCCGGCTTCTGGACCTGATTCACAGAGGTATCGTCAACCTGGCTTCAATCAATTACGTGGTTCTTGATGAAGCGGATGAAATGCTCACCATGGGATTTTTGGATGATTTGAACGAAATCCTCTCCAAAACCCCTTCAGAAAAAAGAACCTGGCTCTTTTCCGCCACCATGACAGAACCGGTTGCCAGGATTTCGCGGAATTACATGAAAGACCCCTTGGAAATTACCATCGGGCAAAAAAACAGCGGCGCTGCAAACATCTCCCATTTGAAATATGTTGTATTGGAAAAAGACCGCTATCCGGCACTTAAACGGATCATCGACTATCATCCCAACATTTTCAGCCTGGTTTTCTGCAGGACCCGGAGAGAAACGCAAGCTGTTGCCGAAAAACTGATCAAAGACGGGTATAACGCTGAAAGCCTTCACGGGGACTTGTCCCAGACCCAGCGGGATTACGTCATGCGGCGGTTCAGAGAAAAGAGCCTGCAGATTCTGGTCGCCACGGATGTGGCAGCCCGGGGCCTGGATGTGGATGATATCAGCCATGTCATCCAGTACAACCTTCCCGATGAACCCGGAAGCTATACACATCGAAGCGGNCGAACCGCAAGAGCNGGAAAATCAGGGACTTCCATCGTTCTCATNAATACCCGGGAAAACCGAAAACTAACCCATGTGGAGCAAGTGACGGGGGTTCGGTTTCAATACGAAAAAGTCCCCAGCGGACGGGCCATCTGTGAAAAGCAACTCTACGGCATGGTGGAACGACTGGTGGCAACGGATATCAACCATGAAGACATCGCTGCTTTTCTTCCCCCCGTTTACGATACCCTGGCCGCGCTGTCAAAAGAAGAATTGATTCAGCATTTTGTTTCCATCGAATTCAACCGGTTCCTCGACTACTACAAAGATTCAGGTGATATTAATGCCCGCACCCCTCAGAAAAGGGCAACCCATAAAAAGGGTTCAACGGGGAAAAAACCCGCCAGTGGGCAAAAATTCACTGAGGAATTGCCGGAAAATCGGTTTCATACACAAAAGCTGTTCCTCAACATGGGTCAACTGGACGACATTCAAAAGGGAGCCATCACACGGTTTGTGTGCGACAGGTCCGGGATTTCATCCCGTCAAATTGGAAAAATTGAAGTGATGAGAGAATTTTCCTTCATTGAAGTAGACGCCGATTCAGCAGACCATGTCATGAAATCCATGAAAGGCGCCAGCCTGGATGGCAAACGGGTCTCCATGGGCTATGCGGAAAAAAGAGCGGAAAAACCCAAAAGATCAGGCAAAAAACGGGAGTTCAAAAAGAAATGGACGGCCAAAGGCGGAAAAACATCAAGCAAGGGGCGCAAGTTTCCATCGTCACGAAGCCGGACCAAGGCTCGGGCAAACGAACGGTGGGGATCGTAAAAGATATCCTGACACGCTCTTCCACCCATCCTCACGGCATTAAGGTGCGACTCATGGATGGCCTGGTGGGGAGAGTTAAAGAAATATTGTAGAGTGTGAAATACAGAGCGTGGAATCATACAACCTATTTAGGCAAGGCGGGCAGATTAACCCTTCCTCACTTTTTCCCTGAAATATTCATCGGTTCACCGACTGAATTGATGATATAATACGTTTTTCCCGGTGGGCATATATAGCAGTTATGTTTTGGCCTTGATTATGTTGTGTGGATCTACTTGATCACTTCTTCTAAAAAAAGGGACTTTGAAAAAGTCGTCTTGGCGGAATCTTGTTTTATTATGCCTTTCTATATTCCTCTCCCTTGGATTCTGTTATATAGGCACCGATATTGGGCACCTCCGCTATGCGCCGGACACTATCTTTACTGCACGGCTTAACTTAAGATCCCTCAATCACTGCGCCTGAGTCTGTGCAGCCATTTCATCATTTGCATAAATTCTTAGACCCCGTGGGAGAGCCCCAAAATCGGAATCCCCGTCGATTCCCAGCTTATCTATCGGACTTTCCAGTTTGACAAACAGGAGGAAATCCAATATTTCTTTGGTCGATTTCTTAATATGGTTTCCGAATGGAGGAAGTGGAAAAGATCCTGCCTCGAAACACTTGTTCTCTCATTAAATCAGCCTTCGTTTTCAAGCTGGGAAAAGTGTATCCTTATATCGAATCGGCGGACATGATTGTGGGCGAGAACACCTGCGACGGCAAGAAAAAATCCTACGAAATCCTGAAAGATCTCGTCCCCAGTCTCTATAAATGGACCTGCCCCAAATGAAGTCCTCCGAAGGGCTCGCACTCCTTCGAGCCGAGTATTTCCGTTTCAAGGAGGCGGTCGAAAAACTGACAGGGGCACAGGGTGTCATCCATTACGGACTTCAGTTCTGCCAGCCCTATATTGCTGAATCCTTGCCGGTGGAAAAAGCCTTGAAGAAAAGGGCATCCCGGCTCTGCGCATCGATACGGACTACGGCATGGAGGATGTGGGCCAACTGAAGACGCGGGTGGAGGCCTTTATCGAAGTGCTGAAACCATAGGACAGGGGAACACGCCATAAGACAATGCAGGTATCGATATCGATTCCCGAACCATCGAACTGGTGGTGCTGGAAAACGATCATGTCGTGGAAAGCGGGCAGACGGACACCGGCTTCGACCCCATGGCACAAACCAGGGGACTGCTCAAAGATGGCTCATTCGATGGAGTAAGAATGCGTATTTATATTCACAGAGAGGCCAGTTTCAAAAAGGCTCTGAGCGCACTGGAAAAAGGAGACAGAACCGCATCAGCCGCCGCTGAGCGGGCCAAAGAAATCATCTCAAAACTGACTGCTGGAGAATACCAGGCCATTGAACTGCAGAACCGCCGCACCTACAACGGTGAGCTTCGAATCGGCGGCTGTCGAAAATACAATTTGGGTGGCGGCTACCGGCTGGTGTGCATCAAACAGAAAAGCCGTCTTCTGGCAACCTTTGTGGGAAGCCATGACGACTGCAATCGGTGGATTGAAAACAACCGGGGATTTGAAAAACTACCGATGTTCCGTGAAAGCCATTCCCTGCCACCTGCAAATTCTGCCACAACCGATGAAGATTCTAAAGATCGGCTATCCGAATCCGAGTATGATGACATACTTCTGGCTCGCCTGGACCAAAAAACCTTAAGACTCATTTTTAATGGGATCTCAGGTGAGTTTTAGATCAAACAGTGAAAACAGAACCATGAGAAGAAAATATCACCACCTTGGGCAGAACCGAATCGATGATCTGTTCAAATACAGGGTTCCGGACCGTGTGCCGGTCGGCAGCATGAGTGTCGGATTCAATGCGGTCAATGCCGGTTTCTCGGTGCGGGAAATTCTGGAAGACCCAAAAAAATGCTTTCAGGCGGCCATGTGGACAACGGAAATGTATGACTGGGAATACATGCCGCATTATTCTGGTCACACCGTATGGGGTGCCATTGATTTCGGGGGTGCCTATAGAATGCCCGAGGGTCCTTATGAAAGTTCTCTGATCATTTTGTCTCATCCGGTTCAATCAGGAAAAGATCTGGATCATATTGACCTTCCCAACCCCAGAACCGCAGGCAGAATTCCCCTGGCCATGCAATTCGCCAAACAGCAGTTTGACCATGGCCTTCCGGTTTTTGGTACAAAAGAAAGCGCCCACCTGAAATCAGGCGGGCGCTTTTTTGATCGGTTATAACTGATCCGTAGGGATCAGAACTACTTGGCGGCTTCCGACTGGTAGTAACCCATCAGAATCTTGGCCACTTCCGGACGTGCGAATTCGGGCGGCAGGTCCTGACCGGCGGCCAGCATCTCGCGAACCTTGGTACCTGACAGGAAGACCCAGTCGTCCTTGGTATGATCGGTCACGCTGCCCATCATGATCACCTTGCCCAATTTCTTGGAGTAAGCGGTATGATCGCCGCGGTAGATATCGATGAGCAGGTCGTCTTTGGATATGTCGTCAAAAATGGTCTGAGCGTCAAATCCGCCGTAGTAGTCACCCACACCAGCGTGATCACGTCCCACGATCAGGTGGGTACAACCCATGTTCTGGCGGAATACGGCATGGAGCACCGCCTCTTTGGGGCCGGCATAGAGCATGTCAAAACCGTATCCCGTAATCAGGCAGGTGTTGGGCTTGAAATACAGTTCAACCATCTTACGGATAGCGGCATCACGCACGTCGGCGGGAATATCCCCTTTTTTCAGTTTTCCCAGAAGCATATGGATAACGGCGCCATCAGCGTTCACGGCTTCCATGGCCATCTTGGTCAGGCCCTCATGGGCGCGATGCATCGGGTTACGGGTCTGGAAGGCCACAACCGTTTCCCATCCCAGTTTACCGATTTCGTCGCGGATCTGCACGGCGGTCCTGAAGGTTTCGGGGAATTCCTTATCAAAATAGGAGTAGTTGAGCACCTGGATGGGTCCGGCAATGCCGATTTTACCCACGGTGTTAAAGGCGTTGACACCGGGATGATCCATATCGAGGGTGCGGAAGATGCTCTCGGTCATGGCTTTCATCTCGTCATCGGTGTACTCTTCGATGGCTTCAACGTCCTGAATGGCAATTACGGGATTACCTTTTACGTTCGGGTCCAGAAGAGCAATGCGTTTGGCACCCTTGATGGCGGAGGCATCTTCCACCATGTTAAGCACGGGGGTGGGCCAGAAAAAGCCGTTCGCCATGTGCATGTCTTTGGCCACGGCCATAGCATCGGCCTTGTTCATAAAACCGGTCAGCGGATTGAAGTATCCGGAGCCCAGCATCACGGCATTACCGGCGGCGGCTGAACTGATAACGATGGAGGGCAGCCCTGCGGCTTCCTTGATCAGCGCGGCGCGCTTGGCGTCATCTTCAACATACAGGGGGTTCAGGGTATCGGATCCATGGGGTTTAATCATCTCTTTTTCTCCTATCTCTAAATCATATGGGTTAACAAAAACATCACGCTTCCAACAACATGGCTGCATTTCCATGCAGGCCAACAAATTCCAAAGGGCCACCTGATGCAGGCGATACACCACCCGCATCTATAAACAGAATGTCAAGTAGCATGTTCTCAAATACATGTCAATAAAACTTTGTGCAATTATTCACGCCAGGGCAACAGCATGCGCTCAAGTTTATCCAGAACCCACGCAAAGGATATCCCCATCCCTGACAAGACCATAATTCCGAAGAGCAAACGGGTCGTCTGCATCAGGTCAGCGGAAGAGAGGATCAGAAAACCGATTCCCTTGTCCGCTGCAATCATTTCAGCTGTCACCACCAGCAGGAGGGCAATGCCCACACCCAGTTTGAGTCCGGCAAAAATCATTGGGACTGTCATGGGCAGAATTACTTTCCTGATGATGTTAAAGGGGCCTGAACCCAGCGAAAGAGCTGCTTTGATCAGCAATGGGTCTACATTCCGAACACCCGACCGAACATTGATCACCACAGGGAAAAATACTCCCAGCGCAATCACCGCCACCTTTGAGCTTTCGCCAATTCCCAGCCAGAGAATCAACAGCGGAAGGATCGCAATCTTCGGAATGGGATAGGTAGCAGCCACCAAAGGCCGCGCCGCATCGTCGGCCAGTTGAAAGTATCCAACCACAACACCCGTGAGAATACCCGCCCCGGCCCCCAAAAAAAAGCCCCATCCGATCCGACAGAGGCTGGCGAAAAGATGCGCGAAGATTTCGTCACTGATAACCATCTCGTACCCCGAAGCCAGCACCGCTGAAAGCCGGGGAAGGAACAGCGGCGGCACCATACCCGATCGACCCGCCACTTCCCACAGTCCTAAAGCAACAATTACCGATATCCAGGTCACATAAGGATTTTGACGCCGGATCAGAAAGCTGGTTTTGTCTTCGACCTTTTTTTGATTCTGGCTCATCGATCCCCGCCAAACACCTGGGGTTTCCCTCGAACCGCACTCCAGATTCGGTCCAGATAGCCCACAAATTCCGGTGTTACCTTGAGTTTTTCTTCGCGGGGCCGGGGCAGATCAATGGAGACCACAGACTGAATTCGCCCGGGCTGACCGCCCATGATCACCACACGGTCTGCCAGGAACACCGCTTCGGGAATGTAATGGGTGATATAGAGGAAACTCTGGCCCGTTGTCTCATAGATTCGGGTGAGTTCCAACTGCATGTCCATGCGAATCTGAGCATCCAGTGCCGAGAACGGCTCATCCATGAGCAGCAGTTCAGGATTCACCGCCAGGGCCCGAGCTATGGCGGTCCGTTGCTTCATGCCGCCTGAAAGCTGGTGGGGATAGTGTTTTTCAAATCCCGAAAGACCGACCAGTTCGATCAATTCCGTGGCCCGGTCCCTCTGAATCTTGGTAGAGGCCCCCTGCTCTTCCAGACCGTAGGTGATATTCTTTTGGACACTCCGCCACGGAAAGAGGGCCAGGTCCTGAAATACCATCGACGTGAGGGGACGGTCATCAGCGGATAGATCCTCAAAAACCACTTCTCCTTCAGTCGTGGACAGAAGACCGGCAACAATGTTGAGCAGGGTGGATTTCCCGCATCCGGATCGGCCCACCACCGCCACGAACTCCCCTTCTGAAATGGTCAGGCTTATGCGGTTCAAGGCATCAAAAGCCGTTCCGTCAGGGTTTTCAAAACGCTTTGAGATATTGTTGATGACAGCTCGCATCACTGTTTAAGGCTGTCAAGTGCCTTCTGCCACAGTTCCATATTGACGATTTCCCCGGCATCCAGTCTTTTTCCGACCATTTTGTGGACATGATACCAGTCAATCTGACGCTGAATATCTTCAGCAAACAACTTGCCGTTTCTGTCATTATAGTTGAGCCCGAGAGCAATCAGAGAGGGTTTTCGGGATGTATACTTGGCAATATAGTCAATAACTTCATCAAAAGCCGGCCCTTTTACCAAAAGTCGATCCTTTTTGGTGAGACAATTGTCATAATAGAATCGACAGGCCCGAATGTAGGCCCGCAAAAATTTCAAGCTGAGGCCTTCATTCTCAGCCAGTTTTCCGGAAAAAAAGATGGCGGCGATCTGGTACCGCATCTCATCGCCGGCCCACAACATCACATGCCCGATCTCCTTTTTTTCCATGACCGTGCAGAAAGGCTGAACCATGAAAGCGGTTTCAATTCGATTGGCCGCCACCGCATCCATCATGTTTTTAACGCCACCCAGGGGTGTGACGTGGACATCCTTCAATTCCATGCCGTTTCGGGCCAGGATGTTGCCCAGCATGTAATGAAAGGTGGACCCCATCTGGGTGATTCCCACGCGCCTTCCTTTAAGATCCTTGAGCGTTCTGACACCCTTTTCCCAGGCGTCATTGCTCACCATAAGCCCCACCAGCCGGTATCCCGGCCAGACGCGGCCCTTGTCCGCCACGATACTGACCTTCAAACCGTTGGCCGCCGCATTGTAAAGCCCCGCGGTCAAACCGGTCGCCCCCACATCCACATCACCGGCCGCCAGGGCCATGACCACCGGTTGGGCCGATTTCATGAATTTAAGTTCCACATCCAACCCTTCATCGGCGAAATACCCTTTCTCAACGGCAATAAAGAGTGGTGCGGACGACGTCAGTCTGAGAGCCCCGACCCGAAGCTTTTCCGCTGCCACGGTGGACGTAGCGCTCCAGCAGATTAAAAACACCATTACAACCAACAGCCCTAAAGGACGTTTAATATTCGGCTGCCCCATTACGATTCCCCTATCATTACTTTATGGAAAAAACCTGATCAATTTTGACCCTGCCGGATATTGTTGACCACCCGGTCACCCCATGTCAAGACAAAAGTAGAAAGCAACCAAGCAGCTGTTCAGCGCCTCGGAAAAAATGATTTGTTCCAAATTACGCGCATATTCGAGTTCGGTTTGATCGATCTACAAGCGGTGTGGCTGGGGTTTAGAGGAAGGGCTTAGGGGGTGCGACTGTAAATGGCGGCATGACGTCTGGGGGAAAACGGTCAAAGAAGGTGACAGATCCGGGTGGACGGACCAAGCCAACACAAAAGTGACGACGTGGGAGTTTAATTTATTGAAAACGGTGTTTCATTTCCATTGACATATTTCGCTTCAGTGAGGGTCCGGCTGAAACGATTTGTTCTCTAAGCCGGCTGGTTTAATTACGGGCATCAATTTGAATACACGGGCAAGTCTCGTCGCTGCTTCAAGGTCTTCTCTGCGCAATGCGTCACGCACATCATCGAGCTTGTAAGCATCCTCAAGTGACAGATATGGAGACCATCCCTCATCCGTTTCAAGTAGCTTTACATCGACTTCTGCAGCAAACTGACCTTCGAAAACCATCTTCTTTCGATTTCTATTTCTCATTTTCTTCTCCTTCTAAAAATAAAAGGGGACAGATTTATTTTTCTGACATTGGCAAAGGTTAATAAAAGAGGCCGAAAAAATAAATCTGTCCCCTTTTTCACAAAAGTGACCTAGTGATCTTGCCTGGAAAGTGCTTCAAGCATTCTGACCACGCGACCTCCTATGGTTTTATGAAGTAGTGTGACCATGGAATCGCTGTATTCTCTGGTCTGCGTCTGGACCTCGCCCAGCTTGTTCAAAACAGTGTGGCAGCTTTCTGCCATTCGTTCTCGTATCATCGGCCAACCAAGACCAGCCTTCTTTGACATCTTCTTCCAGTCACCAATCGTGAATGCGTTAACTGATTTACAGCCACCAATTTTCATCGCTAGATCCTTAGAGAGGCCAGGCCAAGCAAGCGTGGAGACAAGATCATAATAGGGAGATAGCCGTCGTTCGCCACCAGAATACAATAACGAGTAGTTCTTGCCGTGAGCATCTGCGTTGCCGATCAACACATTGAAAATCAGGCCGCTGATAAAGCTGGGAATATCAAGAGCTGGTACAGTGGACCAGTCCCGAAGCAGCGAAATGCAGTCGCTAAGCATCGGCCCACCCTCTGCCTCGTACTTTCGCTCCGGCGGAAATCCCAATGCCTGGCAGAAGTCCTCTTGGTGGAGCCGGATCGTACTGCCGTCTTCATCAGTCGCTCGGTCATATCTTTGAACCAGGATGCATGATTTCTTTCCGATCGAGCGATATGCTGTATTGGACGTGTTCAAGCCAACTGCCTGTGCTAGCGTCATACAGAAAATCTCGTTGGCGGCCAGTCCCGGAAAACGATCTGGCTCTGGTTTCAGTATGTGGGTGCTGGGAGTACCGACAAGGGGGAGACATATTCTGTTGTTATGAACGATAACAGGCAATTTGTCCTGCGCACCTGCGAGTGAGAGTCGCAGTCCATCCCTGCCAACCATTAAGGGACGATTGGGTAACTCGGCTACGAGTTGTTGCAACTCCGGTTCGGTCAGTTCGCGATACCGGGCATTTTTCGGATCTGTCGGAGCAACGCCTTCAGGAAGCAGGCTGACAGCGCCGGCGCACTCGCCTCCTATCCTCTCTAGCATTGCAAAGTCATTGGTGTCGCTGATCCCGAGAATCTCTGCTATCTTTTCTCGAGGTCGCTCTTCAGGCAGTATGCCTGCAAAGAAAGGCCTGGCCTTTTTTCCCGAGAACACCTCGCTTTGGAGAGGCAGTGAACGGGAGAGGGGCATGGCGCCCGGCTTCTCTATCCATGCCTGATCGTAGGAGAATTGCATCAAACCACTATCGTCTTGTTCGAGAATTCCGACTCTCTCGGCGTTCAAATAAACGATCAAGTCATTCATGGCTTCTCACCTTGCCAATGTCACCGCCAGGGCTAGAGATCCGGAGTTTGAGCCCCAAGGCTTGGAGAACCTGTAGGATTTTTCCAATTTGGCAGGTTGGCTTGCCCTTCTCAAGATCAATAATGAAGCGCAAACCCGTACCACAGGTCATCGCCAGATCCTTCTGGGTGACCTTCAACTGTTTGCGCCTTGCACGAACAGAGGCGCCAAGCTGCTCTGGATTTTTAGCAGTGTCCATGTTACCGATCGGGAATATACTGTGCCATTGAGTGCCTGTCAAGTAAAACATTACCGGTCGGTAATATTTTGCCCCACAAAAGTCTTTTTTCTTTAAATATTACCGATCGGGATCATTAACGACTCAGAAAGTTACCTGTGGGAGCGACGAGAGTCCTAAGCTTCATTTGCCTCATCCCCCACTCCTGATTTTTGGGGACCACCTCACCCTGCAACACAGCTCATATATGGTTCTGTCGTCAGCTCCTGAAACTCTCTCGCTGAAAATGGTTTCCACATCATGACCAGCGGCTTCAAACAGCTCCGTCAAACGGACATCCACACATTCGTCAAGCTTGAAACGCATGGCATGCCTCAAACAGCCAAGGCCACGTAACGATCTCTTGCCAACTCGGCCGCATAGGCCATCGCTGCCCGAATATCGGCATTTTTCAGGATTGGGTAAGCGGACATAATCTCATCCTCTGATATGCCGGCTGCTAAGTTGTCCACGATCGAGACACCCATACCCGAGCACCCCGAATGCATGGTTTGCCGAAAGCAATATTCGGATCGATGGTGATTCGACTAAGCAATTCCTGTCTTTCCGTTCTGGCTATCTTATCCATAATTGAACCTCCTTCCCAGAAACGTCAATATAGCATAAATGCCAGAGGAGATACTCATGTTTTCAATTTGGATCTGTTCTATCTTACTTCCAGGCAACGAAATGAGTATGCTGTCCCCGGAATTCCGAATTCCGCCACTTATTGATTCAGCGCCTCCGAGATATCAATACCCTTTTTCTTCAATATGGCCTCGATCTTTTCAATCTTGCGAAAACGCTCGATCGTCATCGGGCCGTCATAGAAATCGCTTTGCATTTCTCGTGGGGGGTATTTATCATAGCTTTTCATAAGCTTTGTAATCGCTTGGTTGAACATTACCAACGTCCAGGTCTTCTCGGTGAAATTGTTCATGAAAACATCGTACCGTTCCTGCGGATCGTCCCAGAGGTTGAAAATCTGCGGGACCACTGCCACATATTTCTGCGGCCCCTTCCAGCCAAGGTTGGTGTCCACCGCCAGACTTCCGGTAGGCGCACCGTCATCCCCGCGCAGATTGTAGACGGCCTTCCATGGCCCAATACGGACCGCACCCGGGGAAAGCTCGGCTTCAGTGAAGTAATACCACTCATTGCGTTTGCACTTACCGGTACCGAACAGCAGCGAAGTCATGTCATAGCTGTCAAAGACGATCGGCTTTCCCTCGCGATCCTCCTTTGGCAGTTCAACTCCGGCGAGGTCAGCAAATGTGGCCATCAAATCGAGACCGCCCACGATGTCGTGGGTTTCTGAACCCGGCTTAATCCTTTTGGGCCACCAGGCAATTGCAGGCACACGGCTGCCGCCCTCGCGATCCGTACCTTTTGTGCCTCGAAACGGTGTGTATCCGGAGTCGGGATAGACATCCTGCCATGCGCCGTTGTCCACTGTATAAAAGACAAAGGTGTCGTTCTCAATACCGAGTTCTCGGATTTTGTCCAAAATTTGACCGATATGGGAGTCCAACTCAACAACGGCATCGGCATACTTGGTCTTGGCGGTTGATTTGCCCTTGAAAGCTTTTGCCGGAAGATTGGGCTGATGATTTTTCGCGAAATTGATAGACATAAAGAACGGTTTGTCCTGTTTGGCATACCTTTCAATGTATTCGATGGATGTCTTTGTCATCATGACATCCAATTCAGCGATATTGTCCTTGGTAACCTTGGATACTTCGCGTACAGGCTTGCCGGCTTCTCCTTCCACGATCCCTTTGGTTGCCTTCTTGTAATATTCAAAAACCTTGGGTGGCATGGTCGGGTTCCAGGCAGGCATGACGTACGTGTACTCGTTGAGGGCATACAGAATGACGTTTCGCATTACGTCATAGCCGTGGGCAATGGGCATCGCATAGTCTGCCTCTCCCAGATGCCATTTTCCGCTAAAGAAGGTATTGTACCCGGCCTTTTTCAGAATTGATGCAAGGGTCCATTCCGCAGCCGGCAAACCACCGTCATCTCCCTGTATGGCCACCGCGGTCATGCCGCTTCGGTTGGGGATGCGTCCCGTCTGCATGGCGGCCCGGCCCGGAGTGCAACTGGGCTGGGAGTAAAAGGACCAGAACTGCATGCCCTCATTGGCCATACGATCAAGTGAGGGCGTGGGCATTCCACGGCCCTCGCCTCCGCCGTAAGCACCTAAATCACCCCAACCGGTGTCGTCGGACACCAACAGGATAATGTTGGGTTTAACGGCTGCAAAACCCGGAACAGCAAAAAGGGCCATGATTATGAACGCGGTGACCGTCATAAGGTACCTCTTAATAGCGTCTCGCAAATCCATTACGTTCCTCCTTTGGCATTGTTGATGGTGAACGTTGAGGGGTCAACGGCGGACTTGACCCCTTTACTTGGCCCCTTTATTCGTCCGCTGCAGCCGCTTTTTAGCTGGCCTTCCAATTCCCCCTTGCTGTTATCTTTTCTCATGCGGGAAGATGACCTTCCAGTCCCGTTTCATGTCGACAACTGTCCAGCTTTTCGCCTTTGCTTCGTCGAGGCCTTTGTCCAAGCGGCCGACGCTGGATTTACGGTCGTAGGCCCATTCACGCTCGGCGTCGGTGTGGTGGACGTAGAGTGCGAATCCTGGATCCTGCCCGGTAGTGGCATATTGCAGCATCTCCAGATCGCCGTCGGAGTTGCCGAATGCGGCGATCGTGCGACGACCAATGTGCTGGTTGATGCCTATGGGCTTGCCATCCTTGTCGTCATTGAAGTTGAGCTCGGGTAGGCGAACCAGAACTGCCTTGCCGTCTTGCATCTCGAACTTCGCCTTGATGCTGCTCCCGACCACCTGTTCCGGGGGAATGCCATAAACCTTCTCAGTCCAAGGGCGCATGAACTCGATGCCTCCGCCAGAAACAATGAAGGTCTTGAAGTCTTTGGCGCGGAGGTAGGCGAGCAATTCCAGCATCGGCTGATAAACCATCTCGGTATAAGGCCGTTTCGTCACAGGATGCTTCGCGGTAGCGATCCAGTCTCTCACGATCTTTTCGAACTCTTCGGTCGTCAGCCCGCATGGGTCACCATGACGATTTCGCTCACCGATTTCATGCCGCCTGCCAGAGCCCCTTTCACGTCACCCTTTAGCAACGAAGCAAACGGTTCTTGCGTCTTCCACTGAGGATGCTGCGGAGCAAGTTCCTTCACGCGGTCGAGCGCGAAGAACAGCTGAGCGTACATCGGTTGCTCAACCCAGAGGGTGCCGTCATTGTCGAAGGTGGCGATGCGCTTGTCAACTGGCACAAAATCAGGCGAGCCTTGTTCCGTTACCTTCGTCACGAAATTGATAATCGACTGCTTGGCCTTGCCATCATTCCAGGACGGCAGCGGATCCGTGGTCTGAGCCAGCGCTAGGTCACCTAAGACGAGGGCAAAGCCCAAGGCGAGTGTAGCTATCAGAGTCTGTTTCATTGTATTCGCATTCCTCCTTTATGGGTGATTCGTAGCCAGCTAACGACAAGCTCACTGGCCCCCTGATCCAAACGTCCCTGTTTACCCCGTCGCGTTCAGGGGTCCGGTGAGGCGTTTGGTTCGCGATTCCGGCGGGTTATTTGAAATGAGTCAAATCAGTTTATGTGCGTCTTCTTGTCTGAAGTCAAACTTCGGTTTCTAAGCAGGCCATATCCGGATGCCGTTTTTTCCCACGACCCAAAGATGTCCGGCAGGTTTTTCTGTTGAGAGGAGTTTAACGACTGCTTTCATCAAGACGGTTAAATCCGTCAGAATCTGTGAAGGGTTGCGTAAAACCACAATTCCCTCCGTTGGAATCGGATTGAAAACGAAAGGATTTGAAAAATCCATATCTTGTGTGACAAGTGTCCGCTTTTCCTTGCAACACAACACATATATGGTCCTGTCTGCAGCTCCCGAAACACCCTCACTGAAAACGGTTTCCACATCATGACCAGCGGCTTCAAACAGCGCCGTCAAACGGACATCCACACATTCGTCAAGCTTGAAACGCATGGCATTCCTCAAACAGCCAGGGCCACGTAACGATCTCGTGTCAACTCGGCCGCATAAGCCATCGCTGCACGAATATCAGCTTTTTTCAGGATTGGGTAAGCGGACATAATTTCATCCTCTGATACGCCGGCGGCTAAATTATCTACGATCAGAGACACCCATACCCGAGTCCCCCGAATGCAAGGTTTGCCGAAGGCAATATTCGGATCGATGGTGATTCGCCTAAGCAATTCCTGCCTTTCCTTTCCGGCGTTCCTGTCCATAATTGAACCTCCTTCTCGACGTTACCCTTGGAATCTCTTTCAAAACTTTATGAAATACTCAATGGCAATGGTGCCAGGACAACATAGCATAAAATTCAGAGCAGATACTCCTATTTTCGATTTGGACCTGTTCTGTCGATCTTACTTCCAGGGAGGGAAATAAGTATGGTGTCCCCGGAACTCCGCTTCGGATTTGCTCTGATTTGGCATAAGGAGGTGGGTATTTCCCGCAAAAATAAAACAAATACCGGGGCCATTTCCGATAATGGCCGTGGAAAGGCACTGGGACTGCGCTTAGTCGCATTGCTTGATTAAATTGGGTTAGACAATTTCGTGGGAGCGGAAGCATTGTTTTGTACCCGACACCTATATGAATAAATGGTGGCAATAAGGTGATAAGACATCGCTTTCCAGACGACGAGCATAGAGATAATCGGCTTGCGGGTCAAGCAAAAAGAATCTAACGTTTCCCAAGAAAACGGTTGCCAATTGAAAGGGGAGTGCATATTGTTGACCAAGTGGTCACCCATGCTAAAAGAAAAGTCGAAGATAACGGTTCGCGGTTAGAAGACAGATCTTATGAAGACTCACAAATCTATTTCCACATTTCTGCCCGATAGTGTCCTAAAAGGCATCACGGATCCAGGAATTAAGGTCATCGGTGAAAAGCTCATACGAGGCGAGCGACTGACTCCTGATGACGGCCTTGCCTGTTTCAACACGCGGGATCTCATCGGCCTGGGTCAGATTGCATCCGCCGTTAAACGGGTCCGATACGGCAACAAGGCCTTTTTCATCTCCAACCATCATCTCAATTACACCAACGTATGTGAAAACAGGTGCCGCTTCTGCGCATTCCATAGAGCCCCCGATTCGAAAGNCGCCTATACCTATTCGCCGGAANAGGCGGCGGAACTGATTGCCCAAAGTCCCGTGGCGGACCTTCGGGAAATTCACCTTGTGGGGGGATGCCATCCCCATCTCGAATTTGNCTATTACACGGAGTTGCTGAAGGCCCTGATCCGGGCCAAACCGGATCTCAAGCTGAAAGCCTTTACCGCCGTTGAAATCGACCATATGGCCTCAAAGGCGGGGATTTCCTCCCTTGATTGCCTTAAGCGTCTGAAGGACGCCGGGCTGTCGGCCATGCCCGGGGGTGGTGCCGAAGTCTTCTCGGAACGGGTCAGGAAAGCGCTTTTTCCCAATAAAATTTCCGCGGATCGTTGGCTGGAAATTCATGGGGAGGCCCATGGTTTGGGCATCGGCACCAATGCGACGCTCCTTTTCGGCCATATGGAATCATTGGAAGAGCGGGTCATGCACCTGTTCCGATTGCGGGAACAGCAGGATATTTCGAAAGGTTTCAAAGCCTTTATCGCCCTCCCCTTTCACCCGAAAAACACGCCTCTCGATCATCTGCCCGGACCCATCGGCGTGGACATTTTAAAGACCATCGCCACGGCCCGGCTGATGCTGGACAACATCGATCATATCAAGGCCTACTGGGTGATGCTGGGTCCCAAGCTGACCCAGACGGCCCTTCACTTCGGCGCCGATGACCTGGAAGGGACCATTGTCAAGGAACGCATCGCACACCAGGCAGGGGCCGCCACCGCCACGGGATTAACCCGGAAACGATTGGTGGAACTCATCGAAGAGGCCGGGTTGGCGCCGGAACAGCGGGATACGTTCCATAAACCGATTCAAGACCCTTAAAAAATGACGCCCTGCTCCTGTATGAAAAGGCGGATCTTCTCACCCTGGCTCGACTGGCCGGGACCGCCCGTTTCAGACACAACCCCGGCCTGACGGCCACCTACGCCGTGGACCGCAACATCAATTATACCGATATCTGTGTGTCGGGATGCGCTTTCTGTGCCTTCTATAAAGAAAAAGACGACCCCGGCGCCTATGTCATGGATCGGGAAACCCTCGACCGGAAATGCAACGAAACCCTTTCGTTGGGCGGCACCCAGATACTGTATCAGGGGGGGCTCAACCCAGGATTGGACATGGCCTGGCATGAACAACAGGTGGCCTTTATGAAAACCAAAGGCCTTCATGTGCACGGCTATTCCCCTCCGGAAATCGTGTTCATGGCCCAAAGGGAAGGCATCCCGATCCATGGGGTCATAGAACGGCTCAAGACTGCTGGCTTGGGCTCAATACCGGGAGGGGGCGCCGAGATCCTTGTGGATCGGGTGCGACAAAAGATATCCCCCAACAAGGCATCCACATCCCAGTGGCTTGAAGTCATGCGCAGTGCTCACAACTCGGGTCTCAAAACCACCGCCACCATGATGTTCGGTCACGTTGAAACCCACAAAGAAAGAATTCTGCACCTTTCGGCCATTCGGGAACTTCAGGATGAAACCGGGGGGTTCACCGCCTTTATCCCCTGGCCATACCAGCCCGGGAAGAACACCCTTTCCGGCCGGGCCGCGGGAGGAACCACCTACTTGCGGACCCTGGCCATCTCCCGTATTTTCCTGGACAACGTGCCCCATGTACAGGCATCCTGGGTCACGCAAGGGCATCATATCGGCCAAGTGGCTCTTCATTTCGGCGCCGACGACATGGGGTCCACCATGATTGAGGAAAACGTGGTGGCGTCAGCCGGGGTCAAAAACGCCATGAACCAGGCGGAAATCATTCGACTCATTGAAACGGCCGGCTTCAAAGCCGTTCAGCGGAACACCCTGTATCAACCCGTGGAAAACAGCCAAAAATGAACCCCATTATTCACAGGGCCCGCTGGGTCATGACCGAGCCGGGGCGCTGGATTGAAAACGGCTGCGTCGTCATTGAGGGAAATCGCATCATGGAAATCAGCGGGGCCGGTGCCGCCACCCGTCAAGGCCGGATCATCGACCATGGACCCGGTGTTCTCATGCCCGCGCTGGTGAACGCCCACACCCATGTGGCCCTTTCAGATTCAACCAGATCCCATGCCTCAAAAGGCTTTATCAAATGGGTTGAATGCCTGATACGGGACCGCAACCGACAAACCCGGGAAGAAAGTGAAAAAACCGTTCAAAATGCCGTATTGGCACTGAAAGGTTCCGGCACGGCGCTGGTGGGTGAATTCGGCCCCCATATCCCCGTTGCCCGGATTTTTGAGACCGCCGGGCTTCACGCAAATGTCTGGATGGAGTGCCTCGGAAATGACCGGGAACTGCCGCCCCTTCCCCAAGATGGAAACACGGTTCGTCACGCCTGGGCCGCGCACGCCCCCCACACCACCAGCCCGACCCTGCTTAGAAGGGTACAAGAGAGAGACGCCCGGTTGGGTCAAAGGTTCTGCCTTCATCTGGCTGAATCCCTGAAGGAGCTGGAATTTCTTCAAGAGGGGAAAGGGGCATGGGCGGATTTCATGACCCGCATGGGAATCGATTTTTCCGGTTGGAATGGCTTCGGGAAAAGGCCCGTTGAAATGGCCCTTGAGATGGGACTTTTAAATGAGAATACCCTGGCCGTACACCTTCTGGAGATTACTTCCAAGGAAATGGCGAAAGTTGCGCAAACCGGCGCTCATGTGTGCCTGTGCCCGCGATCCAACTGGGCGTTACACCGAAAACTACCCGATATTGAAGGCTTCCTGAAACTGGGGATTCAACCGGCCATCGGCACCGACTCCCTGGCCTCCACCCCCACGCTCAGTATTTTTGACGAAATGCGGTTTATCCATGAGCATTTCCCGAACCTTGAGCCCGACGTAATTTTGAAGATGGGCACCGTAAACGGCGGCCGGGCCATGGACTACCCG
>JGI10211J34971_10000494_pt1 | contig 32173 bp, 32 predicted proteins | sample Etolagsediment_FD_34971 | JGI IMG/M metagenome (IMG submission 34971)
TCATCATGTATTTTCCATCACCATGCGGATAGTTTCTGAATTGCCTTCCAGCCAGCGGCTGTCCACTAGCGACTTTATTGCTTTGTTGATTGCATCGCGCTCTCCTTTGGGAAACTTACCTCCGTCAAGCTCCACATATCCGTTATCGACAAACCACTGGCGCAACTCGTCACGGGTAATATCGTGCGCCCCATAGTTGCCGGTCGCTGTCTGCCTTCTGGTATTCAATGCCACCATTATCAGATTTTTGGTGCGGATTCACTTCCTTTCAAAAATTTATCTAGAAAATCAACATAAGCCTTAGAAGCTGTAATACGGTTTTCACGACGCAAGAAACCGTGACCCTCATCATCAAACACTACATATTCAACCGGCACACCATTACTTCGCACAGCTTCAACCAGCTCATCACTTTCGATTTGTAATACACGCGGATCGTTAGCGCCCTGCACAACAAGCATGGGCTTGACAATTTTCTTAGCATGAAACAGTGGTGAAATCGCGCGATGACGTTCGGCGTCAGTTGCGGGATCGCCCATCTCATCATACAAAGCATCACGGAACGCTCCCCACCACGGTGGAATACTCTCTAAAGTTCGCACCCAATTGGTAACCCCAAAAATGTTCACACCAACTTCAAAGGCTTGAGGATGAAACGTTAATGCTGCCGCTGTGATGTAGCCGCCATAGGATCCGCCCATAACACCAACTTGTTGCGGATTGACCCAATCTAGACCGCGTAGATAGTCACCCGCAGCAACAATATCTTTGAGATCTTCCTCACCATGGCGCTTATCATCCATATGAAAGAATGTCTTACCATAACCAGAAGAACCACGATTGTTTGCTGCATAAACCCCATAACCGTTGTTAACCAAATGCTGGATCAGCGCACTATACCCACGGGTTGATTGGCCACCTGGCCCCCCATGTACGAAGACCACTGCGGGAACCGGGGTATCTTTAGACGCTTGTTTAGGTTTGTACATGATACCGGGGATCACTACGCCATCGAAACTTTCAAATCGCTCGACCGTCGCTGTTACCAAATGCTTTTCATCAATCTCAGGATTAAGCGCATCCGTCAAACGTGAGGCACTCTCACCAAACGCTAGCGTATAAAGGTTATAAGGTGATGTGTCGGTGTTAAGCCCAAACGCAACACGAGACTCGTCTCGAGAGAAGCGAACTTGACCCAATTCACCCTCTGGCACGCCCGGCAACGCAACTTCTTTACCGGTCGTTAAATCCGTCAACGTTGCAACGGTCAGACCGTCGACATTTAGGGCGTGAACCTGATAGCGACCACTGGGTGAGTGGGCTACATAGGAGACATCCCAATCCGCTTCAATGAGTAGTGCTTTTTTGCCGGTTTCCAATTCGTAGGTCCATGCTTGATTAAACTCACCAAACTCGTTGGTCGCAAGTATCAGCTGCTTGCTGTCCGCACTGAAAGCGTATGTGGCATAAGCAATATTGCCCTGATGCTCAGTTATCAGCTTTGGCGCTTTGTCCTCACTGTCTAATGACACCACATATATGTCAGAATTTGCGCTTGTTATTGGCCGATCTAATGCAATCCAGCGACCATCGGCGCTTATCGTTGAGGGTACGAATCCGGGATTCTCGAATATCAGTTCACGGCTGTAGTCGTTTGGGTTGTATGCATAAGCATCAAACGCTGCAGGATCACGCTCATTCGTCCAAATATAAAAGACTTCACCATCATTGCGCCAACCGCCAAACATTGCTGTAGTATTTTCGCTCGGAGTTAAATCCTTCAAGTTACCATCCAGCTCACGTGCGTAAATATGCGTGAGTTCATTTCCACCCTGATCGGCGCTTAATAGAATACGATCGTCGTTTGGGAAAAACGATACAGCAAAGTGTGCATCGGCTTCTGAGTTAGTCATTGGCGTTACCACACCATCGGTGGTGATCGTCATAACATTGAAAATACCACTGTTGTCAGATGTTGCGAGGATCTTGGCGTTGTCAACTGAAAACACGTAGCCTGAGCTGCTACCTAATGAATAGCTAGTTGTCTGAAAAAAAGCTTCAGCGTCATACGTTTGATGATGAATCACCTGAGTATCAGGCTTAGACATTGCCGTTGTCACTTGGGTGGGCTTTTCTGAACATCCAGTAAGCAAACTTGCAAGAGCCGCAAAAAGAAGCATTGGACGTTTCATAGAACATTTTCCTTGTGTGTTAATTTAACAGTTACCAAAAATACATTTAATAAACCTAATCTATAAACAGTGCCTTTACAACTCGCATAAACTCATCGTGGTCATGGCTCTAATATCGGGGGAAAGGTCAAAACGAATTGATGCACCATAGATTCGTCTCACCAGATCATCAAGCTGATGAGGTAGTAAGGTAGGTAAATGCTTTTTAGTCGGTGCTATAAAGGCGTCTTTAATTCCAGACAGAGGATTAGCATCAATGATGATTCCAGTATTAACGGCAAAGACCATGATCTCATTCAGCCGTTGGCATAACCGTTTTACGGTTTCATAGCTACCCTTGGCTTCTATCGGTTTTAGCACGCTAATAACTGAAGGGGCAGTAATCGAGCTAATTGGTCTCTGTCCCAAGTAAGGAAATATATGCAGGGCTAGTGAGTGCCAGATATCATCCGCATGATCACTGCTAACCTTGCTCTTCTTTACACACAGCCAATCTGCAGCCACTTTTTGCAACGTGTTCGCAGCTGCTGCTTTTTCCGCAGCCAGATGTTCTTTGCGCTGAAATTTCGGATCGATACCCTGGGCTAATAGATCCCGGTATTTAGAACGAATCACTCTTGCGGAGGACAATGATACTGTGGGGTAGATACCCAGACTTATGTTGGCGCGGACCTTAGTTATCGGACGCTGATAATTGAATATCCAGTACTTGTCTCCACCCGGTCGAACACGCAACGCGAGACCGAGGCCATCAGCTAAGTTGTATTCTTTAGCTTTGCCTCGTGCGTTGTTTATTTCTGTATTAGTCAGTGGCTTAGTAACTTTTGGCATGTAACAAAAGGACTGCGCTCTCCTCTTTTTTGTTACATAAATCGTAGATTTTTGCAATACATAATGAGATTTTCTGCGCCTTTAAAGCCGCATTAAATCGATTAAAATCAGTACTTTTTGGAACTTTAAAGCCCCTTGCGGGGCTGCTATTTGGTGGAGGCGGCGGGAGTTGAACCCATATTCCACACACCAATAAAAACAACAACCTACAACGCTGTATCCACGTGCTTAAGCCTAATAATGTAGCAGAGGATGTAGCAAACACCAAAATCCAAGTGGGCCGGGGCAGGTGACCATACCCACTCCCGTGTATATATACATGTGGGTGCAGAAGTTGAGGGAGTTTTGGGTGTCAACCAGATTTCACTGTCGCAGTAGTTACCCGCCAGACACATCAGAAGCTGGTTTTTAAAAAGGAGGTCTTTAGAACAGGACCGTGATTGCTGTCGTTTACCTGCTGTTGGTACTGGGTAGTTGTATCCACAGTGGATTCAATTTCGGCTAGACCTATAGCCAAAACAATTGTCGCCGACAAAAGCCACTCCTTGTGTCACTTAATGTCCACGATCTTCTTTTTGTGCAAGCGCGTTTCCGCTAGCAAATCGCTATGGTACTCCTGAAAATCAAGAATTTGCCCACCTTCCATCTTGAATACCATAGCGTAATTATTGTTGTATGAACCGTTTATGCCTTGAGCTTTGCCTTTTACGATATATACGACATCACTACCACCATCTATTTTCCGTACGATTTCTAAGTCAACGCCGGTAGGTAAAACCGCTGGGATATCCTTTCCTAGCCATTCGGTGACGTAGGTTTCCTTGTTATAACTTTTACAAATTGTACAGATACCCATGAATTGAAAAGAAAAGTCATCGTGTAAGAGGCTCTTGGCCTCGGCAGTGTCGATGAAGACGGTTGCAAAAAACCTGTCGATAATCTCAATATTGCTTTTAGCTTCTGAATCTCCCGCCAGACTAGTGCTAGAACAAATAAGTGTTATGGCTAATAATAAAAACGCTCTCATAGTGAACCTCCGTAATACACTGGATAACGACTTTCATTGCACAATATAGTTGTCGGTTTGGTAGTTACAAATCAAATTTATCAATCCATCAAACACAACTTAGTAAGCCTCCTCTCCAGCTGTTGCTCCTGCGCTTCTGTCATGCGTTTATCATAGGCGTTGCGATGTGCCTTCATGTACTCAAGCTTCAGTTCAGACAAGCTAATCAGCCCACTGTGAAAACCAGCAGCCATATTCCTCTACCCAATCTTCAACGCACTCTCGCGGCTTTTTCAGCTCAGCTGACGAGTCCGCACAACGCATGATAAATACCGCTAAGTAGCTGGACGTGCAGCCAAAGTGCCATCCCAGACCGATGGACCTTCGCAATCGGCGTAAGAATTGTAATAGTCTTGTATTGAAGCTTGGCCACCGCCGTTGGCTAGCCAATTTTGATTTTGCATAAGATCGGCAATGCTATCGTAAATGACAAAGTGCATAAATGACCCTTTTCGAGAAGCCTGCCCAAGTTGCGGCAGTATTATTGCCCAGCCGATCATTGATAGATCATCTTGATTAGACGCGAGCCAAGAGTCATGTTTCGCCTTTAACTGTTCATTAGAAACCCCAGGCTTAGCTTTGCACCATTCTGTTTGGATGACGCGCCGAGGACTAGCCTCCAATGCTGGTACGTCCATGTATTTATATCGAACATGATTAAACTTGAAGTGGCAATCACCTACTTCAGAACGCGACTTCATAACTTCGGCAGCTCTTTCCGACTTCTCCCACTTAGTCCAGCCGTCAGCAAAGGCAGGTATTGAGCCGTATACCATTGTGATGTAATCGGCACTTTCATTTACTGGAGTCGCGTGATCATAGAAGGGCGTAAAATTTACAATACCAAGTTCGAGCTTAAGCCTTTGAAATTCGGAAGCAGCGAACTTTGTTTGTTCATCCGCATCCTTGAGCGTTTTCCCAGGTTTTAGTTGGCAAACTTCGTACTGCATGCCTCCCAATTGGCTAAGTACGATTCCGTCGTACTCCTCATCCGCGGCCAATGCCGCACCACAAATTAGCCAAGAAGCGGCGAATAGTTTGGTAATGAATTTCATATTTCTCTCCTTATAACTATCGCGTCTATTCGTTAGAGGACCTTAAATAAGATGGATAAGTTGTTGTGACGACCAAAACCTTTTCAATAGTTAAGTTCGTCACTGGAATGAGATCCCTTAAACAATAATACTCCCAAATCTATAAGGTGCAAAATTATTAACCGTCTGAGCTCAGTCTAGCGCCTTATCTAAAGGGCTTGAGGGGCAAAGAACAGGTCCAGATTATTGTGATGGACCTATCGATGACCTATCGCAATATCGCCAAACAGTACTTCCCTANTGCGACCATCGTAGCCGACCGGTTCCATGTCGTTAGACTCATCAATCAGCACTTCTTAAAGCTATGGCAGCAACATGATCCTGAGGGAAGAAAGAATCGAGGCTTGATCAGTCTGATGCGCCGCCACGAGTGGCATTTGCAGGATCCACAGCATGCCAAGCTCATGAACTACTTAGAAGGCTATCCGGTACTTCGAGAGTTGTATGACGCCAAACAGCGCTTAATCCGTTTTATGCTGCTCAGAACCGTGACGCGTCAGCGGGCTCAGAAGCAATTACCTCGACTGCTGCGTCTGCTTAAGCAACTCGATCTGAGTCCGCTTAGAGCACTCGCAAAAACCTTGAGGAGCTGGCTCGAAGCCATTGTTGCTATGTGGCGATTCAGTAAAACCAACGGCATCACTGAGGGTTTCCACACCAAGATGGAAATGATCTCAAGACGTGCTTATGGATTTAGAAATTTTGAAAATTATCGATTAAGGGTACTGACCCACTGCGGGTGGGACGGTATTATCAATCGAGTGGCGATGAATGCCATCCCCCGTTAACTGCGTAGAGCCAAAAACCTTGAGGAGCTGGCTCGAAGCCATTGTAGAGCCACTTCGTTGGACTTCTGTGGTCTGGTATGTGGTAGCTACGGGTGGACTTGAACCACCGACCCCAGCATTATGAATTGTGCTGGAGATTTTTAAGCGATTGATTTTACTAACTTAAATCCGAACACCCACAGCGCATTTTGCACCACGGATCACAACGAATCACAGCAAGTCCCGCAAATCTCCCGCAAGTGGTGCACCGACCCCCTATAGCTCGGTCCGCCAATCGCGACACTTTATTTGTCGCAATAGCTTGATCGCGACAGATAAATGCGCTTATATGTCGCAATAGAAGAAAATGCGACATAACGCCTATGCCCAAACAAGTCTCAGAAGAGGAACTTGAAGCCATTCGGAGAGCCGTTGGCGGCTTTCCAGAGGGCGCCTCTATTGACGAGATAAGCGATTCCATAGAGCCAAAAATCCATCGCAGAACACTGCAACGTCGGCTTGCCGTACTGGTGGAAAGGAAGCAACTCCTTCTCGAAGGGGGAGGGCGTGGTAGTCGATATAGGGTCCCGCCCGACAATGCTGATGTAAACATCGAGGTAGGTGGAGTACAGCTTAGTTTGACGAGTGGGCCCCCCGAGGTCGAGATCTATATCCCGATCTCAGAGATAGGCGCAGAGATTAAACGACTTGTGCGGCAACCCATTCAGCATAGGGCTCCTGTGGGCTACAACCGCGACTTTATCGGAACTTATCAGCCCAACCGCACTTTCTACCTGACCGAGAAAGTGCGTAAACATTTACTGGAGATCGGTCAGTCCCAAACGGGTGTACTCGCAGCGGGAACCTATGCCTTACAAATCTACAACAGACTGTTGATCGATCTGACGTGGAATTCCAGTCGTCTGGAGGGTAACACCTATTCCCTACTTGAAACTGAACGGCTCCTCGAAAGGGGGGATAGTGCTGAGGGCAAGGATGCTCTGGAAACCCAGATGATCCTGAACCATAAAGCAGCCATTGAATTACTGGTGCAATCAGCGGTGGATACGGAGTTTAATCGATACACCATTTGTAACCTCCATGCGCTGCTCTCAGAAAACCTGCTGCCAGATCCTGCTGCCTGCGGCCGGTTGAGACAGCACTCGGTTGGTATTGGTGCAAGCGTATTTCAACCGCTGCAAGGCGGCGCGTTGATAAATGAGTGTTTTGATGAAGTATTATTCAAGGCAAACGCAATCCGAGATCCCTTCGAACAGGCATTCTTCGCTATGGTGCAGTTGCCTTATCTACAAGCTTTCGACGACGTGAACAAACGCGTATCTCGCCTGGCAGCAAACATTCCTTTCATTCGAGAAAACCTGAGCCCTCTCTCTTTTGTCGATGTACCAGAGACAGCCTACATTGACGGCTTGCTAGGCATCTATGAGCTCAACCGCACTGAATTGTTGGCCGATGTTTTTGTTTGGGCCTATGAGAGATCTTGCGCCCGCTATTCTGCGGCCCGTCAATCACTCGGTGATCCCGATCCGTTTCGGTTGCGTTACAGGGAATTCATCGCTCAGCTGGTCTCCAATATCGTCCGTTCCGCTCTAAACAAGCGCGAGGCGGTTTCAGCTATAAAGCAGTTCATAGAACAAGAAATTGTGGAGCAAGACAGAGCGCGCTTCATGGAAATGGTGGAGACGGAACTGACTGGTTTGCATGAGGGAAATATCGCCAGATATAAGTTGAAACCTTCAGAGTTTGAAAACTGGTTAAAGAGATGGAGTTGAAGTAAAGATACCGTCTTGTTCGTAAATGAAATAGGAGCCATTTAATTTCACTTTTACCGCTAAAAGTGAAATAACAAGTGCTCTTGTTTCACTTTCATTAAGCAGCGGGCAGGTTTTATGGCTTTAAATTTAGAGGAATATCACTCGGGAGAAGACATGAATGGCTTCCAGTACCAATCCTTCCTGCAAGGATAGGGAATATTAACGGCCTATCGAGAGTAGACATCCTCGCTGATTGTGCTGCCCGGACCTGCAGACCTGTCGAAGTTTCCATCTATTGACCCGAAAATCCTGTTCGCGGCGTTGGACATGCCATTCCTATCTGGTCAATCCTGAACGGGCGCGCGCAACCGCTCGTGCCATGCGGTTTCCCTGGCTTCCTTGCTAGTGGGTTGCTGTTGGTCTGGAATCCTTCCCAGCGAAAAGTGACAACGTTCCAGGTGGCGCTCTGGTCGGTGGCACCAGCAGTGGCCGAGTCGGTGTTTCCTGTTCTTTCTGGCGCAGGTGATGCAGGATCCGGTCGATGACGTCCTGGTCCTCGATACATGCGATGACCCTGACAGATCCGCCACAAAGACTGCAGACCTCGATGTCGATGTTGAAAACACGCTTTAGCCGTTGAGCCCAGGTCATTGCGGCATGGCGCTCGGCGGGTGTGCGGACTTCTGTGTTGGAGTTCGACTTGACGCCTTTCCCGCGTCTCGCTGGCGTGACGAGCCCTCGCCAGCGATGGTTCGGTGCCAGGACGCCATGGTAGCGGGTCTATGCCGAGCTCCGGACTATGCGGAGTAGGCTCGGCGGCGCCCTTGCTTGAGCGTATAACGCGGAGGTCCATCTGCGCATAGTCAGAGCGCTTCCAGAAAGGCCAGCAGTCGATCGGTGGCTTTAAAGCGAACGGGTTGTGACGATGGAGCGTCCATGCGCTTTAGGGCCGCCTCCTTCATTGTGATATCCGCTTCGAGATACTGGTGGGTGGTGGCCGTGTCTTCATGGCCAAGCCACATCGCGATGACCGTGATGTCGACACCCGACTGCAGTAGATGCATGGCGGTGGCGTGACGAACGGTATGCGGCGATATCGGCCGGCTTCGAAGCGACGGACACTGGACCGACGCTCTGTCGATCGTCACGCGGAGACGGTGCTCGACACCGGAACGGGACATGGGGTTACCGGCCCTATTGGGGAATACGGGAGCCTCGGGCTGGCGGTCGATGCATTCAAGCCAGGCGCGTAATTGAACGGCCGTATTCTTCCACAGCGGGATGACACGCTCCTTCCTGCCTTTCCCGTGCAGGTACACGGCATGGGCACGGTCCAGAAGGACGTCGGCGACACGCAGGCGGATGATCTCGGAGACGCGTGCGCCCGTGTTGTACAACACGGTAAACAACGCGGCATCCCGTTGTCCGCTCCAGGTGTCCCGGTCGGGTGCATCCAGCAGTGCTTGCATCTCATCGCGAGACAGGAGCTCCAGAACGGGCCGATCGAAGCGCTTGCCGGCAATCGCGAGCACGCGCTGGGCGACAGGCAAGGATGCCGGATCGCGCACCGAGACATAACGCATGAAGGAGCGGATCGCAGTGAGGCGCAGATTGCGTGTGCGCGCGCTGCAATGTCGCTCGGTCTCGAGATGATCCAGAAACGACAGGATCATGGGTTCTCTTCATGATGGACGATGTCGGGGAAGGGAAAGTCTCCAGGGAGTCAACGCTATGGATGGCGTATTGTCTGCTCGGAACTAAGCATCGCTTACCTAATGTTGGCGCTCACTACGAAAAGCCGGACGACGCGGATTTGTCTGCATGCTACCAACGATACGTTAAGAGATACTTTTCGGGGAGAGAATGAAATGAAGACCGAAAAAAACTCTATGGCTGCCCTACCTTACCGTTTGAAACGTTTGCTTCCCCGATGGTAATAGCGAGTTTGAACCTAAGCCGTGCATTCGAGGATGGAATGCATAGGCCGATCCAATGCGACAATGAAATTGCAATATTAGTTGTGCTGTTTCTGCTCGTGGTTACCGGGGTTCGCTTCACTATTGATCCTTTTTGCTTCCTGCCGCGACTGATCAGTGATGATCTATCCATATTGTATACAGAGGACAAAGTAATATCCGTATTCCATGCATGTAGAGTTGTGGCTCGCATCACCAATGCTCATATTACTGACGTTCTGGTCGCGTCTGGTTGTTCTGGTGGCCAATCTGGTGGTTCCAGCGTAAATTCTAAGCTGGTTCGGTTGTAGTAAGTGAAAGAGTCCTAAGCGATTTCCCAGACCGAAGTTCCGATCCGGTATCGAGCGCCTTACCGTGAGGTAAAGTTGAAGGGGGGTTGCCCCCCCTTCAATTGAATAACCTGGGAGCCTGTTATCGATTCGGCCCGTTATAGTCAGGGTTGTGCGCATCCATGATGGACTTAGCCAGCGCCTTCAAGTCAGTCTGGTAGCCGTCGTCGTGGGCGTACTTGTCGAGATCAACGCCATAGATAGCATCCATCCAGACATATTCGACGAGATCCTTGAGTAGCTGGCCGCCGTGTCCTTTATAGTCAGTGAACAAGGAGGTAGCGCCGGGACCTTCCAGGTTAGCCAACTCCGGAATGTTACCCGCTTCAAACATCGCGCGTAACTCGTTTACCGCTTGGCCATAAGGAATACTGTAAATGGTGACGCCCGGATACAGCGCACGTAAGTCGTCCACTGCAGGTAGTACCAGGGTGTTGTAGAACAGGTTCCAGAGGTCCGCGTAAGCTTCGGCGTCAGCGTAGTCGGTAGGATAGTCAAACCAGGGTATGCCGATGAAGAATTCGGTATCCGGGTTTTGGGCCAGGGCGTAGTCGAACCAGAGTTGCCAGCCCTCGAGGGACAGTATTGGATTTCCCTCGGGGTCCAGCACAGGGTCACCTCCGGGGGTCAGCTGCCAGTCGCAACAGGTCATACCGAATACATCGACATCACCTGCGTTCAATACTGCCTGAATGTTGGCGCGATGCACCGCATCGTTCCACAGCGCGAGAGGCGCACCGCTCGCACCACCGGAAAACTCCACGTTCTGGCTGTGGCCGTCAACGCCGGCGCGGATGGCGTGGTAGGGCATCTCGTCGGCAAACGGACGGAAGAAACTGTGGCCCATCAGCATCATCTTGTCGCCGGGAATCACACGGAATGGTGCGGCTGGATTGCCCGCTTGAATATCGCTGATAAACGTATCGACGGTGTTGTTGACCGGTCCTGCATCAAGCGTGGGCACGTGGCCCCGGTCCTGGATATAGGCCAACTGGTGGGGTGAGTCTGGTTGGGCAGCGATCACCTGTGATAACCCTTCGTGGTAGTAGTCACAGTTGTGATTAATGCCTTCGGCCAGGGCTTCAGGGATAGCTGGCAAGTTGTGATTACAGAACGGGTCATTGCGGCCGCCCACAAAAAGGAAGGGTACGTCGGTAAACCCGGCGGCGATGCGAGCTTCGGGATGGGCATTCCTGCTCAAGTCGCCATAGAACCCCATTTTTTCAACCACGGCCTCCGAATCGAAGCCCAACTGGTAGGGCGAGCTGGGGTCACCCCCGTAAGCGGCAGTGAGTGGAATCGCGCGCGGTGTGGGGAAGATTGAGTCGGGCACCGCACCGGTGAGGTGAATGCCCTCGGCCACATAGCTCATGGCCAGGTTATAGGTCCCTGTGGACCCTGCACTGCTGCCGTGCGCCCACACTTCGGTAGTCGGATAGTTCGCCACCACGTAGTCCACCGCCGACATGGTTGCCTGCATGCCATTCACCTCGGCATCGGGGTTCGGGTTGTTGGGATAAGGTGTGCCCAGGCCAGAATACAGGTCATGGTCACACATCGAGACTACCACCGTCCTGTAACCCTCCTGGATGCGCCGGGTCAGGGTATTGTTTATCGGCTGACCGTTATTGAGGATTCGGGCTGACAGAGTGTTCTGTAAATCCTGGAAGGTCTCTTCGTTGTTCCAGGTGTCTTCCGTTTGGCCGAGAACTGCGTAGTAATTGCCTTGGTCGTCGTAGTGACCGACGCCGCCGCCGTGCAGGTAAACCCACAGAGGCGCTTCATCATCAGCACTGCCGTTCGCGGGGTTCAGCACCATAAACGTGTAGTTGCCAGACAGGCCGCACTCGTAGGCGGAGTTGCGATAGAAGTCGAATTCGATGGTGAATCCAGATTGGGTAATGGTCTGCTCGCCTGCCATTGCGATCTCTTTGGTGGTGCGCTCTACGACAAATTCGGGTTCGAGATAGGTGATGAATGTCGGGTCTGCCAGCCAGCCCTCCAGTGTCGGGTTGCCCGCCCAGCCAGTAGTATCGATAGTACAGGGTGTGCTGTTGCCGCCGCACAATCCCGCGTCTCTTTGTTTCCAGCCGGCGAATAGCCAGCCGGGTGCTGGATCGGCCACAAATGTTTCATCGAAAAAGATGTCGGTTACGTCCACTGTGCAGTTCTGGTTGGCGGCACACTCTATGGCTGTAGATGTGGTGGTAACGGCGCCCTCCACAGGCGTTTGGATCTCAATTTTGAAAGGGGTAAAGCTATTTTCTTCGTTCGGTTGCTCGGTTTGCGGTGGAGTGTCTGCTATACCTGGTTCTGAACTGGAGCCAGAACCAGAGCCGCCACACCCAACGAGCAGGCACAAGCAGGCCGCCGCAGTACCTTTTAGTGGATGGCGGCTAATAAGGCTTTTCATTTGGTACTTCCTATTTAGTTTTGTCATCGTGGGGGAGTTGCTTCCATAGTGGCTATTGCACAGTTTTGAATCGGGGTTTGGATTGTTGTAACCATTTACGGTGCTCCATCGCTGAATTGCTAGTATTCCACTATGACATAAAGTGTCATATGTCGCCGCAGCCATAAGTTTTGTCATTTTTTTCAGATTGAGAACCCATTCATAGTTTACTCCCGGAAGGGCGATATAGAATCCAGTCCATGGATGCGCTGGCAGTTCCTAGCTTTAGGCGCAAAATGAACAAAGCTTATGTCCTATTCAGGAGGCTGTGTCAGGGAGGATATCAAACGGCATTCGTTCCGCGTATGTCTTGCTCGCCGGAAATTTCGTCGTTTCTTTCACAGTGCGATCAATTTCAAATATCTTACGGGCCTGATCGATGTGCGAATCAGATGATGAGTCAGACGTTCTGTAACCCCACGCACAAACTCGGCAGGTACGGTCGCTATAACTTCATGAATCCATAGGAATTGGCCCGCCTGGCGCGATTCGAAGCCGAAGGCGGCCCCCTTCGACCTGCCGCTTAGGAGTTGGAGGGAGGTGGCTGGTCGTGGGCTGTAAGGCCAAGAAAACGAAAGAGAAAAATCAGGGGGAGGGTATTGCACCGTGCTAACCGAGCCTATGCCGAACTCGATTGAGGTCGGTTCCAGTGCATCCTGAGAGTAAGCCGAAGAATCGTAACAGCTTTTCCAAACCGAACTGCGAACCTCTTTCGATCCGGGGTAGACTGGTTTTCTCGTAGACCGCTTCTCAACTTCCCTGATCACGGTAACTGCTGCGGATAAACAGCTGCTGCGGGGAGATGCCCACCTACACGCTAACTATTGCATGGCGCTAACTGATGACCACTTAGACGGTCCCGGTATGACGTCAATGCGCATTGGGAAAAATGACAAGAACTGCGGTAATGCAGTCATTTTTTTGTACGTCGGCATACTCTAGAGTCGAAATCAGCAGTATGCACTGTGAACAGTGGAAGGCGTCAATTCGAATAATCACAAAATTGCCGGGAGTAGAACATGAATAAAATCAAACCGCTCGTATCCGCCCTCGCTCTCGCTACCTATGGCGCGGGTGCCATGGCCCAGGGCGCTCTTGAAGAAGTGATCGTAACGGCACAGAAACGTGCCCAGAGCATCCAGGACGTGCCTATTTCTATCACGGCGTTCAGCGGCGACTTCCTGGAGGAGAACGGAATCCAGACAATTGCGGGAGTTGCTGAAATTACGCCCAATTTAAACATCGCCGCTTCATCACAGCCCGCCAGCGCTCGTATACAAATACGCGGCATCGGCGCATCGGGCAATAACGCTATTGAGCCCAGTGTCGGTGTATTTATCGACGGTGTGTATTATCCCCGTCCCGGTCCCGTCATTGCCCTGCTGACGGATATCAATTCCTTTGAAGTGCTGCGTGGCCCCCAGGGCACCCTGTTTGGCAGGAACACCGTTGTCGGCGCCATGAACATCACTACCCGTGATCCCTCCTATGAACCCGAAGGAAAGATTGAGGTGGGCTATGGTGACTACGATCTCTATGAGGTCGGCGGTTCCTTTAGCGGTGCACTCAGTGACAGCGTTGCCGGCAGAATTGCCTTTAAGTACGCTGATCGCGACGGCTATGGCGACAATCTCCTTGATGGGGAGGAGTTTGGCGCCAGGGATGACCTGGTCGTGCGCGGCAAACTGCAGTTTGATTTCAGCGATCAGTTGTCGATGCTGGTGACCGCTGACTATGCTGAAGTCAACGCTGAGGGAATTAGTCCCGAAGTTCTGAATTCCACCGTTACCCCCGAGTTCGAGGCAACCACAACGGAACTGTATGGTTCCTCGCCGGTGACGGAAGATACCTATGACTGGAAAATTCACCAGGACGCACAAGACGAGCACGAAGACGAGCAACAGGGCTTGTCCGTTGATATCAACTACGAACTTGCCAATGGCGTGAGGCTGCGCTCGATAACTGCTGCTCGCGAGTGGGAGGCCACTTTCTCTGAGAGCGATTTGGGTTACCCCGTCGCCTTGGTACCCGGTACAACCGACTACGACACCACGACGCTATCGCAGGAATTCCAGCTGTTGTCACCGGGTGGCGAGACCATAGACTGGCTGGCCGGCGTGTACTACTACGAGGAAGACTACGATATCGACTTGTCACGGGATTCACCGGAATCTTTCTGCTATACGCTGGAGAATGTCGTCAGTCCGATTCTTGGGCCCATTTGCCGAGGCGGTCCGGAGGAGGGCGCGACTACCAATACGTTCAGCCAGGAACTGGAGAGCATCGCCGTGTTCGGCCAGGCCACCTGGAACATCAACGAGACCTGGAACACCACGATGGGCCTTCGCTGGACTGATGACCAGAAGGACGGGGATTATGTGGCTGAGGTCAACAACCCCTCCGCCGCGGCGTTTTCTGCAGAAGAATCCGCACTAGGTATGGAGCGGGACGACTCAAAGACCACCTGGTTCGGCAACGTCAACTGGAATGTCACCGAAGACATCATGTTGTTTGCCACCGCGTCTACAGGTTACAAGTCAGGCGGTTTCAACTCGCAGAGTGGAGGGCGGGAAGCCCTTGGGGAGCGGAGAATATTCGCACCCGAGGAGACAACGAACTATGAACTGGGTGTGAAGAGTTCCCTGCTTGATGGGACCATGACGGCCAACGCCACGCTGTATCGGATGGACGTTGACGATTTCCAGGACCGGGCTTTTGATGGGCTGAGCTTTGTCGTGGTGAATGCCGGCGAACTGCGCCAGCAGGGTGTCGAGCTGGACGTCAACTGGGCACCGATCGAACCGCTGCGTATCGTCGCAGGCGTCGGTTACCTGGATTCCGAGTACCTGGACTTTGAGGGTGCCCCGCCCCTGCCAGGTGGCGAGGCACAAGACCTTGAGGGTGAGCGACAGAGCTTTTCACCGGAGTGGCAGACCGCCCTGACTGCCGATTGGACCCAGTCCCTGGGTAACGGCATGCAGTGGTTTGTGGGCGGTAGTTGGAGCTGGGTCGATGAGCAGAATATTGGGGCCTCGTCCAACAACAACCCGCAGTCAGAGCAGGACGCTTATTCCATTGTTAATGCGCGGCTGGGGCTGCGATCCGCATCGGGCGATTGGGATGTCACCCTGTTTGGCTACAACCTCACCGAGGAAGACTATTGCCAGATGATCTATGACCAGGGGTTCGGTGCGCCGCTAGGGGCGGTTGATGCGGAAAACAATACGTCCGTTCAGCGTTGTTCCCTGGGTGCTCCGACCACCTGGGCTGTGCGAGGGACCTACCGATTCTGATTGCGTGTTGTGCGGTTTAGGCCGACCACCAGGTCGGCCTTTTTCTAGCATATTGGTTTTAATCAGTGACTGTTAGAGGTGTTAAGTGCCACAAATCAAACTATACGGTTACGCAACAAGCCCCTATGTGCGCAAAACCGGGTGTTTTCTCTACTACAAGGGGATCGATTTCACCCACGTTCCGGTGAATCCTCTCAAACCCAATGCCACCATCGGGCACACCAATGGCACACAGGTGCCCGTACTGGAAGTGGACGGTGAGTGGCGACGTGAGTCTTCTGATCATGCCCGCTGGCTGGATGAGCTCTTTCCCGAGAAACCGCTTTATCCCTTGGAGCACAAAGAAAAAATCGATGAAATTGATCGCTGGATAAGCGGCACCTATCTGACAAGTCTGTTCAGGGTCGCCATCGATGGCCCCTTTGACAGACAATTTATATCCAGAGCCTGGCGTCTGGCCGCGATTGTTAACGCAGATACGCCGCTACCCTTACCCGTTCGCCTGATTTGGCCGCTGGGGCTTCGCAGGGCGAAATTTATCCAGCACATGGCCCAACATATGGATCTCACCGAGAGCTTTGAGGACATGCAAGTTCGCATTTTTTCAGAACTCGTAGCGCACATTGGTGACGGTCCCTATATGGGCGGGCTGGATCAGCCGACCATGCTTGATTTTGCTGTCTTTCCACAGATGGTATTTGGCTACCTGTTTGGCTTGCAAGAGAGCTTAATCGCGGCAATGGACCCGACAGTAAAGGCTTGGTTGAAGCGCGTGTCTGATCATTTGCCGGAAAACCCCACGCTGGCAGCTGACAAAATGCAGGTCCATTCCCTGGCAGAGGCTCTGGCCTGACACCCACGTTCCAGGAATCCTGGAAGGCGAAATAGAGCACGGATTACAAAACAATCACCTGGGAGAACTAAATTATTGTGTATTATCTCTATGGCGCGCCGCACTCGGCTTTTACAGCAAAGGCGCGGTCTTACCTGATTAAGCAAGGCATTCCCTTCGAAGAGCGCGCTTTCGGTCACCCTCGCTTTATGATGGATATCGTTTCCGCCACTCAACGGCTGATGGTTCCTGTGCTGGAGACTGACGATGGCTTGTTTGTGCAGGACACGTCCGACATTCTGGACTGTCTCCAACAGCGAGGCTTGGAAAAACTACCCTCGCGCCCCGAAGGTGCCGTGGCCCGCGCAGTTACCCATTTGTTCGAGCTTTTCGGTGGGGAGGGTCTGCTCCGGGCGGGGATGTTTTATCGCTGGTTTTTTGATGAGACCAACATGCCGTTCATCGAGAACCAATTTGGTTTGTTTCTGGCGCCCGGTATGCCCGCAGATCAGCGGCTGGAATTGACCCTCAGTCAAACGGGCGCCATGCGCATGCGGTCGGCTGCTCTTGGGGTGACCGAGGCGACCGGCCCGGCTATCGAAGAAAGCTTTCTGGACTTCCTTGGTGCCTTTAATGACCATCTAGAGGAGCACCCCTACCTTGTTGGTGCAACTCCCACGTTGGGGGACTATGGCCTGCAGATCATGCTCTATGCTCACTTGGCGCGCGACCCCTATCCAGCGGCCATACTAAAGGATCAGGCGCAAGCGGTAGTGCGCTTTACCGAGCGCATGAACCAGCCTGGCATCTGTGCGCCCGAATACATCGATTATCCGGAAGGTTTTTTTGCCGATGGTGAAGTGCCAGAGACACTCAAAGCGATGATGAAACTGGTGGCTGTGGATTACTTACCTGAGTTTGAGGCCAACATTGCTTTGCACAATCAATGGTTGGACGAGAACCCTGTAGAGGAGGGCGCCCCTATATTTGCCGATGAAAAGCGCCCGACACTGGGATTTATACAGTTTGCATTGCGCGGTTCAGAAATCTCGTGCAGTGCACGCAGCTATTCGCTGTATATGCTGCAACGCCTGCAGGACTGGTTTGATCAACTCAGCCCAGAGCAACGGAAACCTGTGTTGCTAGTGTTTAATGAAACCGGTTGTATGCCCTTCCTTGAGCAACGTTGCAGCCGGAGAGTAGAGCGGGCGAGTTACAAGGAAGTTTGGGGCGGCCCAATGCGTCCGTTTAGCAAATGAGAAACAGCAAGCGTGATTTCAGACAATGAAACTTGAGTAGGCAATTTATGAATCGTAAAGACATTTATCTGGGAATGGCTATTGTTGGCACACTAGCGCCCGCGATAGTAGGCGCCCCTTATGTTCTTGAACATGGATTTAACCCGGCGCAGCTGATGCCTGCCATATTCAGTACGCCGATTTCCGCCATGCTGGGGATTAACGTGATTATCGGCTGCATCACTCTGGCGATACTAATGCACACCGAAGGCCGTGAGCTAGGTATAAAAACATGGCCGCCGATACTCGCGATCACAATATTCGGTATTTCCAGTGGACTCCCGCTCTACCTTTACCTGCGAGAGAGTCAACACGCCTGACCTCTCTCAGGAGCGGATTCAGGGCTAATTTCATCGAATACACACAACAGGACCTCCAGCAATGAGTACTAGTCTTTTTGATTTAAGCGGTAAAGTCGCGCTCGTCACCGGCGCCAGTCGCGGCATTGGAGAGGCCATTGCCAGGTTGCTTGCCGAGCAGGGTGCCCATGTGATTGTTTCCAGCCGCAAGGTCGACGATTGCAAGTTGGTGGCGGACAGTATCAGGGCCGATGGTGGCAACGCTGAGGCGCTGGCCTGCCATGTGGGATCGATGGATGATATTACGCGTACTTTCGACACCATCAAGGAGGCACACGGCCGCCTGGATATCCTGGTTAATAACGCCGCCACCAATCCCTACTTCGGTCATATTCTGGATACCGACCTGGCGGCTTATAGCAAGACTGTCGAGGTCAATGTGCGCGGCTACTTTTTCATGTCAGTCGAGGCGGGCAAGCTGATGCGGGAGCAGGGCGGCGGTGCCATCGTGAATGCCGCTTCTGTCAGCGGGCTGCAGCCCGGTCCTATGCAAGGCATCTACGCCATTACCAAGGCGGCGGTAATCAATATGACCAAGGCCTTCGCCAAGGAGTGTGCGCCGCTGGGTATTCGCTGCAACGCCATCCTGCCAGGACTAACACAGACCAAGTTCGCCGGTGCACTGTTCACTCACGAAGAGATCTACAACGAGGCATTGAAAACAATCCCCATGGGGCGTCATGCAGAACCGGAGGAGATGGCAGGTACCGTTCTCTACCTGGTTTCCGACGCTGCCAGTTATACCAACGGTGAGTGCATTGTGGTTGACGGTGGCTTTACCCTGTAGTGAAAAATAGTTAAACGACAGAGAGAATAGATCATGGATTTCGCATATTCAGCCAGAACCGAAGAGTTACGCGCCCGCGTACAAAATTTTATGGACGAGCATATTGTCCCGCGCATCCGCCAGTACAACGAGGAAGTACAGGCCGGAAACTACCCCGTATCCTTCATGGCCGACCTGCGTGAACTGGCTAAATCAGAAGGGCTGTGGAATATGTTCCTGCCGCACCTCAAGGACGGCCAGCCCGGCACTCGCCTCACCAATATGGAATACGCACCCCTGGCGGAGATCATGGGCGACTACAAACTATGAACGCAATGAATGCGACTATCCACTTACCTATTCTCCACGGGGCGAACATACCACTTATTGTGCGCAAAGTTCGCGTGGCTCCTGGGTATAGCGCATTATCTCCAAATATTAAGGAACAATTTGATGTTTGATATTTATGTAGAACGAGTGATTGATAAAGATATTAACACTGTGTTTGAACTAATGGCTGATCACGAGGGGAGTTCTCAATTCAGAGGCATAAAAAACGTAAAGCTTTTAGAACCGGGTGACTCAGAAAAAAATGGTGTGGGCGCTTTGCGGCAGGTCGATCTGGGCGCAGTAAAATTTAATGAGCGAATCACCTGCTTTGAAAGGCCACACCGCATGGAATACATGATCGAAAAATCTAGTCCGCTTCCATTTAAACATGAGCAAGGGACGATTACGCTACAGGAAGACAATGGCGGCACCAGGGTTATCTGGATATCCAAAGGCACCATCAATATACCCATACTGGGAGCGTTGTTGCTGGATAAAATATTTGAGCGTAAAGGCAATCAGGGCTTTGGTTCATTGTTGAAGCAGCTATCCGAGCTATAGCTATGAAAGCCCGTATGATCCCTCCACATATAAGCATTTTAAATTCTCACAGGACTGCAGCATGACAGCTCAAGGGACAAACACGCAGTGGCTGATTTATGGCGCCAATGGCTACAGTGCACAACTGGCGATAGAAAAAGCCGTAGCGCAGGGCCTGAAGCCTATTGTTGCCGGTCGCAATCAAAACGCCATAGAAGCGCTGGCCAAACAATTTGATTTACCTCCGCGAGTTTTTGATTTGAGTAATATCGACCGCGTCGCAGAGCAGATAGCCGACGTTTCCATCGTCAGCCATTGCGCCGGTCCTTTTTCCGCCACAGCCGAGCCAATGATGAAAGCCTGTATTAAAGCCGGCACTCATTACACTGATATCACCGGAGAGGGCAGTGTGTTTGGTCTTGCTCAGGAGCTGCATGATCAAGCCAAAGAGGCTGGAGTGGTACTAATGGGGGGCGTGGGTTTTGATGTTATTCCCACCGATTGCCTTGCCAATTTTTTGCAGCAACAGTTACCCGATGCCACTCACTTGGTGATGGGCTTTGATGGCAAGATGGATCTCAGCCCAGGTACCAGCAAAACAATGGTGGAAGGAATTTCTCAGGGTATGGCAGTGCGTCGCAATGGCGCCATTAAGAGAGTGGGACGTGGCTTTGAAATGCGCACCATTGATTTTGGCCTTGGTCCAAAAACGTCTTCGGTGGCCCCCTGGGGCGATCTTTATACGGCTTATTGGCAAACCAAAATTCCGAATATTTCTATTTATGTGCCTTTTCGAGGCAGCAAGCTGGAAATCATGTTGTTCCCTTTGATTAAGCTGGCGATGTCGATCCCTTCTGTTCGTAACCGTGCCATGGAGAAAGCTGGTCGTGCCATAGGGCCAAACCCTGAAAAACGTGCCAATACGCGCATACATGTATGGGGCGAAATCAAAAATACCAGCGGTAAGCTTGTATCAGCCGGTATCGAAGTACCCGACGGTTATACCGTCACCATGGATGGCATTATCATGACTGCGAATTTTTTGCGAGATTATCAAGGTGAGGGTGGTTGTTACACGCCGTCGCAGCTAATGGGGCATACACTCGCCGAGCAACTGCCTGGCGCTGGTACCTTCAAAGTTCTTTAACGTTAGAGAGTGAGTGGGGATAGCCCACTGTTAATACTCAGAAAATATTTTATGACCAAAATTTTAGTTTTATGTATTAAGGAATACATATCATGTTAAACGCTTTACAACTTGAAACGACTTTTTTGTTTGCCGCAATTTTCGGCATTCTGCATGTGGTTTTCACCCTGCGAGTGGGATCTTATCGGCTTTCAAGCAAAATTAGTTTGGGCGATGGGGGGGATAAGACTTTATTGAAACGGGTGCGCGCCCATGCCAATTTTGTTGAGAATGTGCCGATGGGTTTGTTGTTATTGTTATTGAACGAGCTCAATGGCATGGCGGAAAATACCTTGTTGATTCTTGGTTCGGTTTTTCTGTTTTCCCGTTTGATTCATTACGTGACGATTGTTTCTCGACTTTTACCTGTGTTTATGCGTCCTTTGTCGATGCTGGGCACTCTGGGTGTGATATTGACCAGTGCTATTTTACTCGTTGTTTGATGAATATAAATAATGGGGTGACGACAAAAGACACTTGAAAGCACATACATGTATGGGGCGAAATAAATAATGCCAGCGGCAAGCTTGTATCAGCCGGTATCGAAGTACCCGATGGTTATACCGTCACCATGGATAGCATTAGCATGACTGCCGATTCTTTGCGAGATTTTCAAGGTGAGGGTGGTTGTTACGCGCCATCGCAGCTGAAGGGGCATACACTCGCCGAGCAACTGCCTGGCGCTGATTCCTTAAAGTGTCTTTAACGTTTTAATGCAATGAAGTTTGGAGGAAAACAATGAGTACATTTGTACGATCGATTGGGTTGATCTGCGTGGTTCTATGGCTGACCGGCTGCTCCGACCCTGACAAAGTGCCACAAACGCATATATCAACGCCCCCTGTGAAAGCGGTAACAGCGGATGCGAAATCCGTAACAGCCGAGGTAGAGCGGTTTCCACTTCGAACCGCGCTATTCGGAGATCTGCACGTGCATACGAGCTGGTCCGCAGACGCCTATGCCGGGGGCAATCGACTCGGGCCGAATTCGGCATACCGATTCGCTAAGGGTGAGAAGGTCGAACTGCAGACCGGTATTGAGGCGCAATTGCCGGTGCCGCTTGATTTCGTGGCGCTGACAGACCACGCAGAGAGCTTTGAAATCCTGCCTTGCACCATGTCGCCTGACTCACCTGAGTTCGACTTGCAGTTGTGCCGGGACATACGCTCGGGGGATCTCGATCAGGCAACTATGCTGAAGCAGGCCTTTGACATGGCTGGAGTAAGACCCCAGCCGCATCAGTACGACATCTGCGGTGATGACAAACGGTGTCGGGCCAACGCCATTGCGGCCTGGCAGCGGGTGCAGGAAGTGGCCAATGCGCACGACGACCCCGGCCGGTTCACGGCTTTGATCGGTTACGAGTTTTCCTCACTGCTCACCGAAATGGGGATGTTGCACCGCAACGTCATTTTTCGCGGTACCGACGTTATCCCTCACGCCATTTCATCCATGGATGTGCGTACGCAGAAAGATTTCTTCGCTCAACTCGATGCGGCCTGCGAAGAGCCCTGTGAAGTACTCACCATTCCACACAACACCAACTTCTCCTGGGGCCTCACCTTTTCTCGCACCGACGAAGAGGGCGCCGCTTATACCAGTGAAGATCTGGAACGCCGCGCTCGCATCGAGCGCCTGTTTGAGGTGACGCAACAGAAGGGTAACTCCGAGTGCCAGATCAGCGTCGGTGCGGCTGATGAGGACTGCAACGTTGGCAATATATTTCCGCCCTGTGAAGGGGAGGACGATCGACGCTGCGCGAGCGAAGGCTCGTTCTTACGCAATGCGCTGCTCGACGGTCTCGCGCTGGGTACGGAGAGGGGGATCAATCCTTATAAGCTCGGCGTTATTGGCTCTACAGACACGCACACGTCCGATCCCGGCAATACCCGGGCGGGTACCCCGACTCTGCTCAAACCGGCCGAGGGCATCGGCTTTGCGGTAGATCGGGTGATGGGAGCAAAGAGCCCCGTGATGGGGCCCGTGATAAAATTGTCGCCGGGTGGCCTGGCGGGCGTGTGGGCAGAGGCCAACACCCGCGCCGATATTTTCGATGCGATGAAGCGTCGCGAAACTTTCGCAACCAGCGGGTCGCGCATGCGCATCCGTTTTTTCGGCGGTAATCTGCCCGAGGATGTCGGCGCCCGGGACAATCCGGTCGCACTCGCCTATAAACGCGGCGTCCCCATGGGATCTGACCTTACTGCCAGCAGTGCTCCACGTTTCTGGGTGTGGGCCATCCAGGATCCAGACGGTCCGCCGCTTGACCGAATTCAGATCGTCAAGGGGTGGGTCGAGAACGGTGAAAAGCGCCAGCGTGTGCGGGACGTCGTGTGTTCGAACGGGCGGCTACCGGGTGCTTCGGGGAAATGTCGCAGGACGACTGCTGATGTGAATCTTAAAACCTGCGAGCGCACCGGCAAAGAAGGTGCTTCAGAGCTGCAAGTCACGTTCTCGGATCCTGACTTCTCTGCCGAACAGTCGGCATTCTATTATGCGCGTGTGCTGGAGAACCCCAGTTGCCGCTGGACGACGCGGTTTGCCAATAGTGCTGATCGGGATCTGCCCGATGACCTGCCCGCGACGGTGCAGGAACGGGGGTGGTCCTCGCCAATCTGGTCAAAACCCGGGTAGGTGTTGTTGGAGTAATGCCGACAACCGCCATCAAGGGCAGTCTAACTGCTCAGGCCTCTTTGCGCAGTTCACCGGGGGTCTTGTTGAAATGCCGTTTGATTGCCTTGCTGAACGCGGCTTCTGAGGCATAGCCGGCATCTTCGGCAATCGCAATAGTCGAATCGCTACTGTTTTGGAGTCGGTGCCTTGCCCTCATCAAACGCGTATTCGTTAGATAAGCTTTGGGGGTCATGCCTACTAATTCGACGAATTTCTCATTGAACGCGGTGCGCCCCATGGCCGAGGCGTTGCACAGTGAATCAACACTCAATTTTTGCTCGGATTCGGTGTGGATCATGTTCAAAGCCCTGCCGATCTGTGGATCAGCAAGCGCAGCCATGTAACCGCTGGGTTGCTTCATCTTGTGCATATGCACCCTGAGCATCTGCACAGTCAAAATTTCAGTCAGATGATTGACGATTAGTGGATTGCCGGGATGATGGCCAGAAGATTCCTCTATCAACAGAGTCGTCAGCGCCCTCAGTCGTTCAAGGTCATGACGGGGACGGGCTCTGGTCTCTATAAAACAAGGGAGAGATTTCAGAAAAGGGTGATTAATGGATGAATCATAGGAAAGCGTAAGGCTAAGTAAAACCGTTTGTTGAACTTGGCTGGAAAGATCACCTCCGGGAGGCGTCATTTCCCAGCAAGCGTCTTCCAGGGGGCAAGCGTCTGCAGGAATGGCTGTTACATTCCCCGTTTTAAGTAAAAACAGACCTACATCACCATCGATGTTCACGACATTCTGCGCGGCCAGGGTCTGGCTATCAGGGCAGTCGCTGATCCAGTGAACCCCACCGGTGGGAAAAGCGACGCTGTCACCGACTTTCAGCTGTAGTAATCGATCATTTCCTGCTTCGCGTAGGTAGCACTGGCCTTGAATAACAATATGGGCAATGCCTTGCGGGCGGTATTGAAACTGTAGGTTCCACGGCCCGCCAGTACCTCTACAAACGTAGGTTTTTGCAGATAATTGAATATTTTTTAGTATGTGAGTTAGTGCATCCATTCACACCATCTTATAAAAAAGAATTGATAGTGCCTATAGCTCCCGCTCCATGCGGGAAAAAAGACAAAAAAGACGGCGGGAATATCATTTTGTTCACAGGCAGAAAGCATTCAAATAGGCGCTAGTATAAGCTTAATGGGTGCTCGGCTCTTAATATGGACGGGCAGGGAGTATTGGATTAAAGGTATGAAATGGTAGATATCAAACTATACGGTTATTCAACCAGCCCCTATGTGCGCAAGGTGGCTTGCTGTCTCTATTACAAACAACTTCCCTTTGAGTTTTTGCCGGTAAATCCAGTCGACCCTTCAGAGATAGCTTTTACAGGTCAGACCCAGGTACCGGTCTTGCAGATTGGTGACGAGTGGCGGATAGATTCCACGCCACTTGCCCTGTGGCTGGATGAGCGGTTTCCGGAGCATTCGCTGTTTGGCCAGAATGAAGAGGAGAAACAAGCGATATTGGAAATGGACCAATGGGTTTCGAATAGTCTGATCTTGAGTGGTTTCAGGAGTGTGCATGAGGCTCAGATGAGCGCGAGGTTAAGGCATATGGCCTGGCGTTTGGTGTCGGTTGTCAGTAGCCAGACCCCACTGGCAGAGGAGGTGCGAAATGCCTGGCCCGATTTGTTGCAAACTGCGCCGTTTATAAAGCACATGATGTGCGATATAGATAAATCGGAAAGCGCTTCAGAGATGCGCGGCCGTGTGGGTATGCAACTAATAGAGCACCTTAAAGACGGTCCGTTTTTCGGTGGGCGCACTGAACCATCGCTTGTCGACTTCGCTATTTTTCCGCAAATTGTCTTCAGCTACGCGATCGGCATCGACGATGAACTGCTGCCGTCTCGGATCCCGGTAGTCAGGGATTGGCTGGGTCGCGTCCTAGAGTACTTGCCGGAGAACCCTTTGCTCGCGCCCGATTATATGATCGTTAATCCACTGCCCCAGATACTTGATACGTCGAGAGAGCGTTCAGCGCAAACCGCGTGAACAGCAGGAAAGAAAACCAAGATATACATGTGGGGTAAACATGAAGACGCGTATTACTGAGCTGCTAGGCATCGTACACCCGATTATCCAGGGCGGCATGCACTATGTCGGTTATGCTGAGTTGGCAGCGGCGGTATCGAACGCCGGTGGACTCGGCATCATTACAGGCCTGACGCAAGGAACCCCGGAAAAGCTGGCTAACGAGATAGCCCGCTGCAAGGACATGACCGACAAGCCCTTTGGGGTGAACCTGACCTTTTTGCCTATCCTGAACCAGCCAGACTATCCAGGCCTGGTGCGCGTTATTATCGAAGGTGGTGTGAAAGTGGTGGAAACCGCCGGCAACAACCCCTCTGAGTACCTGCCGGCATTGAAAGATGCCGGTGTAAAAGTGATTCATAAGTGTACGGCCGTGCGCCATGCTCTCAAGGCTCAGTCTATTGGTTGTGATGCGGCTTCCGTGGATGGTTTTGAATGCGGCGGTCACCCGGGTGAGGACGACATACCCAATATGATTCTTCTGCCGCGTGCCGCAGACGAGCTGGAAATCCCCTTTGTGGCCTCTGGCGGCATGGCTGATGCCCGTTCGTTGGTAGCCTCACTGGCCATGGGGGCCGAGGGGATGAACATGGGTACCCGCTTCCTGGCGACAAAAGAAGCGCCAGTACACGAGAATGTGAAGCAGGCGATCCTGCAGGCTACCGAGTTGGATACTCGACTGGTCATGCGCCCCCTGCGCAATACGGAGCGCGTGTTGACCAACCCGGCGGTAGAGCGTTTGCTGCAAAAGGAGCGCGACCTGGGTGCCAATATCGGGTTCGAAGATATTGCCGCTGAAGTGGCCGGCGTGTATCCGAAGATCATGCAGCAGGGTGATGTGGATGCAGGCGCCTGGTCCTGCGGTATGGTAGCTGGCCTGATCAATGATATTCCCAGTTGCCAGGAGTTGATTGATCGGATCATGAATGAAGCCGACCAACTCATTGCCCAGCGCCTGGAGGGAATGCGCGCTGGCACCGGCACAGCCGCGTGAAGCACGATACTATGGATACCCCCCTCTTGCTTTCCCGCCAGGACGCGGTGGCCATCATTTCGATCAACGATGCGCCCTATAACCGGATGACCCTGGATTTTATCGACCGACTTGAGGAACTGGTCACTGAGATTGCAGGAGACGATACCCTGCGCGCCGTCGTCCTTACCGGCGAGGGGCTGGACAACTTTTCTGTCGGCATGAATCTCAAACAGCTGCCGGAAGGCATTGAACGGGGAGGTGGTCCCGATGCACTGTTCGACCAGCGTTTGCGGGTGATTGCCGCCATCGAGAACATGGGCAAGCCCTGGGTAGTGACCCTGTTCGGGTTCTGCCTGGGCGGCGGCCTGGAGGTACCCCTGGGCTGTCACTTCCGTCTGGCTGCCGCCGAGGGCGCGCAGATCGGCCTGCCGGAAATGGACCTGGGCACTGTGCCGGCCTGGGGCGGTAGTGCCCGACTCAGCAAGTGCGTTGGTCGCGACCAGGCCCTGGACATGATCCTGAGGGGCAAGAAAATTTCCGGACCCGAGGCACTGCGTATCGGCCTGGTGCACGAGGTGTGGCCGCTGGAGGAACTCAAGGGCCGGGCTATCAAACTGGCGGAGGAACTGGCCGCACAACCGGCGCTCGCCGTGCAGGGTGTGATGGAGGTGGTGGTGGGTAATGAAGATCGTCCGCTGGAAGACTTGTTACAGGCCGAGCGGGCTGCGGTTCATAAAACCTTTGGCACACCGGACCAGCTGGAAGGCATAGCTGCCTTCCTGGAGAAGCGCAAACCGGTGTTCAACCAACCGCAGTAATGCGGATTTTGGTCTATTTTATCCGTAGTCATAAATGAACAAGGGACAATGTCCATGTTAAAACTGCATTTTGCACCAAACTCACGGGCCAGCCGCACATTGTGGCTGCTGGAAGAACTGGGCCTGGAATACGAACTGAACCGGATGGACTTTCATCCCAAGGATCTCAAGTCAGATGAACACCGGGAGCGCCACCCGCTGGGCCGGGTACCGGTGCTGGAAGATGGTGATGTGAGTATTTTCGAATCCGGAGCGATTGCCGAATATATCCTGGAGCGCCACGGCAGTGGCGGGTTGAAGCCGGCGGTTAATGACTCGCGCTTTCCCGAATACTTACAGTGGTTCCATTATTGCGAGGGAATGGTGATGCCGCCGGTCAATACAATCGTGGTGCACACCTTGCTACTGCCCCCGGAGCGCCAAGATGCAACGGTGCGCGAACAGGCACAACGTTTACTGGCAAGAGCCTGGCAGCCGGTCGAACAGGCCTTGGACGGCAGGGACTACTTGATAGGCGATTTTTCAGCGGCTGACACCATGCTGGGTCATGCCTGCATCATGTCCAAGCGCCTGGGTATTGTTAATGATGAAAACTATCCGAATCTCAGTGCCTATGCCGATCGCCTGTTGGCGCGCCCAGCCTGTGCCAAGGCCTTTGCAGCGTAGATATGGTCGCACCGACAGCGAGAGCAGCGTTATCAGAGTTGTGCTCACTTAGAGAAGATTGAGATCAACCCCACAAACCTCCCTCAAAACATCCCCAGGCACTTCATCCGTCATACCCAGGCCGGGATAGAGTTCATCCAGATCTTTCATTCTCTCGCAGGCTTCGTACAGTTCGTAGGCAGTTCCAGCCACCAGTAACCCAAATCCCAGAATAGGAATCGCCTCTCCGAGAATGGCCGCAACACTTGCCGCTGCTACTCGCTTCGTTCTGGTAGCCAGGCGATTGCCGAATTTCCTTGTGATCGATTTTCGCTTTTCGATGGCCTTATCCTGTTTGGCAATCTTGTTGTTTAGGGCATCAGTGACAGTGGGCACTCCAAGGGCAGTGCCCATCAGGCCTGATAGCGCTGCGTTGAAGGCCGTGCTGGTGAGGGTGAGGACATTGGTGGCGAGTAAGCCGAGGATGGTGCAGGTGAGTAGCAGGCGTTTTGTCCAGATGATCATGCCACGTCCAAAGCGTGCAGTGAAACTGCTATGGGACATCAGATCTGGCCCGTGTACGGTTGTCTCAGCGAGGCCAGACAGGCAAGAGACTCGGCGGCTGAATGAGTCAGAGGGCAATTTGCGCCGGTAAGCGGACGAGCTCAAGTCACTGCCCCGCGCGGCGGGTAGTGACGTGGGCGCATCCGCTCTACGCCAATAATTTTAGCACCTCATCTGCTCAATGAGTTTCAGGCGTGGTTCCACTGGAACCACTGCATTAAGTAACGAAATTTGTGGATACCCGTGCGCAAAGCCGCGCTCAATACCGCTGAAGTGTGATTTTTCGATCCGGTCCTGACAATCAAAGCACCAGGTGTCCTATAAAAACCACGCCGGATGCGGATCGAATTCCCTGTGACACCCGTATTACGCGTTCGTATAGTAGCCCCACTAGACGCGGCCACTGCGGAAAAGTGGCAAGGATGCCCCCACCTTGCGCAAGCGAAAGGGGTAGGCAGAATCTCGTTGTTTTGGAATCTGCTGAACGCGTCTCTCAGGGCCTGTGCAGGCGCAGCGGTCAGTTATGACCGGGTCCATCTTCGAACCATCACGGTACCGCATCATCTGGGTACCGCTCTTTCAAATCTCTCCCGCTAGTTACGGGCATATGTTCAATAACCGCTGTTGATGTCAGGGCACTCGTGCCCTGGGTACTCGACAGTTTCCTTAAACCCCACAAGCACACTGGCGGTCAGTGCGTTCTGCTCAATTCAAAAAGGAGGAAATTCCACCCCAGCCCAAGGCTGGATAACCGTTGGTTTGCACGGGCCAGTTTTCTTGCGAAAACACACCGTGTTGTCTATGGCCAGACACATTCAGGTCAACCGGGATTGGTGTCCCGTGATCGTACTGCTTCGGCAGGCCTGCGCAGCAATGTTGCCAGGTGATCAGAAACACTCACCTACGGATACAACACTATGCGAGACCTGAACTACCAACTGAAATTGTTATGCAAACACAGCCACGAAGGCAGCTTCGAAACCCGGGTGGGCCGGGAGCGCCAGTTGAGCGCCATCGCCAACCAGTTGCACGACTTGGGGTTCCGACAATTGAAGGCCACTTCTTTGAAACAAAAGCATGTCCAGACCCTGGTGGACCTGTGGCTCAAACAAAACCTCTCCCCTGGCACCATCAAGAACCGGATGAGTTGCTTACGTTGGTGGGCCGAGAAGGTGAACAAGCGGGCCGTGGTGGCCGGCAGTAACGATTTCTATGGGATACCGGACCGGCAGTTTGTGTCCGAGCAGAGCAAGGCGAAAGACCTGGCCGAGGAGCAACACGCTCAGGTCAAGGATGAACACGTTCGTATGAGCCTGCGCCTGCAACAGGCCTTTGGGCTAAGGCGGGAAGAAGCCCTCAAGATCCAGCCCCGTTGGGCGGACCGGGGCAAGCACCTGCATCTCAAGGCCAGCTGGACCAAGGGCGGGCGGGAGCGCACGTTACCCATACGAACAGCAGAGCAGCGATCTCTACTTAAACAAGCCACGCGGCTGGCTGGCATGGGTTCTCTAATCCCTGGTGGCCGCCAGTACATCGAGCAGCTGAGAATCTACGAGCGCCACACCGCCAATGCGGGGTTGTCGAAAATGCATGGCCTGCGCCACGCCTATGCCCAGCAACGCTACCAGGAGCTCACGGGCTGGCCAGCACCCCATGCGGGTGGGCCTACCAAAGGAAAACTCAGCGAGGCTCAAAGACGAAGGGACCATGAGGCCCGCCTGACGATAAGCAAAGAGCTGGGCCATGTCAGAGAGCAGATCACTGCGGTGTACCTGGGGCGCTGAGAGATGACTTCGATTCCCCCCAGATTTATTCGTTTGCGTGATGCCCCCGGCTACTTGGGAATGGACAAGAACCGATTCAACCGGGAGGTTCGGATAAGCCTCACGGAAATTCCCATTGGCAAGCAGGGCATTGCCTTTGATCGGCTTGAAATGAACGCCTGGGCGGAGCAGTATATGAATCGCTGTGGGTGTTCGCCAAAGCATAGAGGAGATTTCCTATGTCAAAGCGAATCCCGGGCCTCTACAAGAGAGGCACCCAGGGCATCTGGCACATTGATAAATGCGTCAGGGGGTATGGCCGACTTCACGAGAGCACTGGAACAAGCGAGCTCGAGGAGGCGGAAAGGTACCTGATTCGACGGTTGGAAGAGATGCGCAAGGCGAATGTTTATGGCATTCGAGCGGAGCGCTCTTTTCGGCAGGCGGCCACCAGGTTTCTGCTGGATAACCAGCATAAGCGCAGTATTGGCCGCTATGCACAATCCCTGAAGATTCTGGACCCGCATATAGGTGATCTGCCTTTGCGACGGGTTCATCAGGGCACGCTGGAGTCATTTATCCGGCATCGTCGTAAGCAAGGTATGCGAGCCAACACTATAAACCGCGATCTGGCGGTGGTGCGGCGAATTCTGACACTTGCCGCCCGATTATGGCGGGATGACTCGGGTTTGACCTGGCTTGAAACAGCCCCTTTGCTGCAGTTGCTCGACTGCGACGATGCCCGAAAGCCATATCCCCTATCGTGGGACGAGCAGGCGAGGCTGTTTGCGCGCTTGCCGGAACACTTAAGGGAAATGGCTTTGTTCAAGGTTAATACTGGAACGCGGGAGCAGGAAGTGACTTGTTTACAGTGGAGTTGGGAGGTATCGATTCCCGAGCTCAAAACAAGTGTGTTTGTTGTCCCCGGTAATGGCGTTAAGAATGGTGAGGATCGATTGGTGGTGATGAATGCTGAGGCACGAGCGGTGATCAATCGTCAGCGTGGCAAGAGCTCAGACTATGTATTTACCTACTCAAAGGGGAAGCCGATTGATCGCATCAATACCAAGGCTTGGCGCCGAGCGCGAAAGGAGGCTGGGTTGCCGCAAGTGCGGGTCCATGATTTAAAGCATACGTTCGGTCGCCGTTTGCGCGCCAAAGGTGTCAGTCATGAAACCCGGCAAGTCCTGCTGGGCCATAAAAACGGCCAGATCACCACGCATTATTCCGCTGCAGAAATTGGGGAACTGATAGACGCGGTGGAGAAAGTGAGTTGGTCGGGTAGTTCAGCGCCGACCCTGACCTTGATTAAAAATGAAAACCCCCGCAAATCTCCCGCAGTTGGGAGACGGGAAAACGTAAAACTGGTTTGATCGATCTGTAAGTTACTGTTTTTGAAAGGATTAAGTGGTAGCTACGGGTGGACTTGAACCACCGACCCCAGCATTATGAATGCTGTGCTCTAACCAGCTGAGCTACGTAGCCACAAAAGGCGGCGCTGCACACGTCAAGAGAAACAGTCAGCGCTTTTTTAGAGCGCGAATAGTGCTGATTTTTGAGTGTTCTGTCAAGGGTTAGGCTTGTCCAATATGAGGCGTGTCCGGGGGC
>JGI10211J34971_10000500_pt1 | contig 32008 bp, 30 predicted proteins | sample Etolagsediment_FD_34971 | JGI IMG/M metagenome (IMG submission 34971)
GATCAACCGGAAATAAATATAGGCGGGGGGGGGAGGGAAAGAGACACGAGACAACGCAGGGAAAATATCCGTACGAGACGACGCGAAACGGAAAAACAACTACGAATGGAAAAACAAAAAGCAACAGCAAACTTAGAGGACCAAAAATTAAATAAACGGTTAGCTGAAATAAAAAGAATGAAAGTGGGAGATTTGAGTGATATTAAAAAAGAGATAGCTAAAGGTCGAGGAGGTTTATTTAGAAAAAGCAATATATCGAATGAAGAATTGCTTGCATTGCAAGCAAGAGCTCGTGAACTCGAGATTGCTAAAGAGAGTGCACAGTTAACTAAAGATAGTAGATTGCGAAAACAAAGAGAACGCGAGGCCGCAACAAAGATCGCGAAAATGCAGAGGGCGAGGAAGGCTGAACGGAATGATATAACATTGGTAAAAGGGCCGCCGAAGCCCCCCCCAAATGTGATCGATTTAAGCGACGAAAGCGAATTCACATCCGAAGATCAGGCAATGCTTGACGAATTATCACGGGAAATGGAGGATGGAGCTAAACTCACAACCTCGGAACAACAGGAGTTAGAACAGTTTTTACGGGATAATACCGGATTCAAGGAGCAACTCCGAAAACAAAAAAGATCTCTAGCCGGGGGAGCCGCCGTCAAACGTCAGGCCCTGGCCAAAAAAGAGGCCAAAAAAGAACGAGGAAGAGGACAATCGATTTAAAAGACAAATGAAGCAATCCGTTTAGCTAACACAGGTCCTATGCGTCGTTCCTTTTCGCCAGCACCCTTGTATTTAATATCGACTAACAAATTTTCTCTAGCGTTTGTATCTTCGCATGCGTCGAACGCATCAATAAGTTCGCGCAACGTTGAATATTGCTCAACAATTGCTTCTGCTATAACATGACTTACACGAGGAATAATTGTCAAATATTTAGTATAACAGACTTTAGGTGTTATGTTATCTGATTTTTTAATTTTAATATAATTACTATAATTTTGTACGGGATGGGTTCCATCACTAACGCCAGCCGACGTTAACATCAACGAATTATCATTTAATTTCTCGTGTAAACGAATTAGAAACATACCTGTTTCGTTTAAGTTGTAAGTTCTGTAAATATTCAAATCGTCCCTGAACATTATATTAATCATACTTCCTAATAATGAGTTATTATTAACTCTGGAACTCATAACTGGTATTTTCCCTTCTATTATATATGTTATGTATTCGGTATTTATACTGTCATTGTTCATCATCCTTGCTTTTTGTTCTCTCAACCGCCCATCGCATATAGAAGACTTCAAATCAGAAATGGTTTTTCTTTCGATGTGAATATTTGTATTATTATCTTTATTTTCAAAAATGATATCGGCTATATCCAATTGCTTTACTGTAAATTTTACTTCCGCTTTAGTTAGATAATCTATTAAGTCGCGTTCACGCGTGTCAACAATCATATTGTACATTTTACATATATTTAATATGATTGTTAAATAATTTCGTTTTCGAGTTGTTTTATTAACGAAGCTAAAGAAAAGATAGTTGTTTTATTAACGAAGCTAAAGAAAAGATGGCATTATCTTTACCTTCATCTAAACTAGATAATATAGTAGATGGTAATAAGTGAGGTGTATTGGATATGTTTATGATATGATTTATATGTTCATCGATCCACGTATCATACTTACGTTCGTAAATATCCACTATTTTTTTACGCCATTTTTTATTTATCTTTTTTAATTGTTTGCTGTGTTTTTCAAAAATCGTTTGTATTATCTGAACCTCTTGTTTATTATTATCATATTCAAACGCTTCGCATTCAGCACATCCCTCTGGGGTATTTTTTTTATACAGCCAATAAATAAAAAATACCAATGAAAGAAGCGTAGAGATAATACCTATCCATAATAAGATCCTGTTTCTTTTTTTCTGTTTATCTGTAAGCGCAGATGACCCGAACCCTCCGGCTCCGGCCGCAGCTAAAATAGGTGCAACGCATATAGCACATACCATTATATCTTTTATATTATTAAATATAAAAGCTTTTATATTTAATAATATAAAAGATTAAGATGTTAATATAAAATGTGCAGACCACCTTCTATTTCTACATATATTGAGATGGAAAAGAATGAAGATATAACAGAAAATATTAATATAAATAATGTTTTAGGCGATTTTTTTAGTCGATTATCAGAATGTATATATAATGAGGAAGTGAACAGTGATCAATTAAACATCGCTAGACGAATGTTTTTTGCCTATCTATTAGACAATACATTAAAAGAGGGTATAATATATGATTCAAAAGAATACGAAGAATTTTTACTCACAGGATGGTTTATGCATATGATGTCTAAATGTCATTGATATCTATTTCGTTTTCATTGTCAGAAATATCGTTCGTGAAGATAATACCGTCGTCAAATTCAGTTTCTTCCGATAAGATGAATGACTGAGTGATTTCATTGTATTGCACCAATTTTGCCACTTCAGAATCATTATATTTATATAAAACGTCGACCTTATCTTGTTGAAAATCTCTAAAACTAACGATAATAATATTACCCACATTTATCCAAACCTTTTTTCTTTTAAGTCCTCCTCCGATTTTAGCCAATTTCACACTACCGTCTAACAATTTAACTTGACATCTTTTGTCCCCCAGTAGTTTTTCTACTTTCGCATACTCTTGCATGTCTTCCTTGAAAATAAGCTCTCGTTCTTTTTTGTCTTCGTTATTAGGTTTGCGTTTATTCTTAGATGATTTTTTACCAGGCATATTTAATATTGTATTTTTAAAACAATATTAAATAACAAAAACGTTTTTATACATACAGATTATCTAAAGATGTTGTTTTACGGTGAAATATCGAATTAAATTTTTCTTTTTCATTTGTTGCTGCCATTTGATTGCGTTGATTCTGCATCGACGCAACGGTGTCATTTATTTCTTTTTGTTTTTTTTCAATAGCGGTCAATGCCTTAGGAGGTTGATGTTGGGGTGGTGGAGGTTGGTAATTAGGTTGCTGTTGGGGTGGTGGAGGTTGGTAATTAGGTTGCTGTTGAGGTGGCGGAGGTTGGTAATTAGATTGATGTTGAGGTGGTGGAGGTTGGTAATTAGGTTGATGTTGGGGTGGTGGAGGTTGGTAATTAGGTTGATGTTGGGGTGGTGGAGGTTGGTAGTTCTCGCGTTGCTGTTGAGGTGGTGGAGGTTGGTAATTAGGTTGCTGTTGAGGTGGTGGAGGTTGGTAATTAGATTGATGTTGAGGTGGTGGAGGTTGGTAATTAGATTGATGTTGAGGTGGTGGAGGTTGGTAATTAGATTGATGTTGAGGTGGTGGAGGTTGGTAGTTCTCGCGTTGCTGTTGGGGTGGTGGAGGTTGGTAATTAGGTTGCTGTGGCGAAGACTGTTCGAATTTACTCGTTAACAGTTTGAAACAACTGGGTATACCATCGACTTTGGTGATAATTTTATTTGTATTTATATCAATTTCCATTATACATGGCACCTGCGTAACGTTATCAGAAACTACTTCTGCTATTTGAGCCGCGCTCATATCGAGTGTTATCATACTATTTTCTGGTACGATGAGATTTTGATCTATATATGTAATTAGTTTAACGCAATCTGCGCATTGCGTTGTGTAAAAAAGCAATAACATTATTTGATTTTATTTAATATTTTTTTAAATATTAAATAATTTTGTTGAACAAATTTATAAATCAAGCACCGTATTGCTGCACAAATACAGGCAGACTCGCCCACCCCTGCTCATTTCTGGGAACTCTGGCTTCATGCCACGTTCTTCCGCCATCTGTAGTGTAGAACCAAACGGGGAAATATTTCGGTTGGGGACCCGACCAGGTCTCCAACTCAGCTGATTCAAGTGTGATGATTTCTACATCAGGGTCATTTCGGTGCTTATTGCAAAAGTCCTTCCAATCAGGCATGACGTTCCTGCAATGTCCACAATGATTAGAATGTAAAAAGGCTAATTTGTTCATCTTACCACCACCATGACGCCCAAATTTTTCTTTGCGGCGAACATTCATAAACGATTCCACAGCAACATTATCTGACGTGGAATCATCTAGTGTTTCAAGTCGAGCCCTAATTGAACTCGTCATTGCGCCTACCGCTTGTGGATCTGTCACAGGTGAATGTTTAACATCACCCATCGATCGTGTATCCCAGCCAAATGGGTTCCGTCCTGTCCTTTCAATTTGTTCGCTTCCATCATCACGCGTCACACGCGTCCACATCATGTTAAATTCAGTTGGTATGTTTTCGGCGCTTCCAGTAAACAACCACAGCAAAGAATTTAATTCAAGTCTATAAGCTTCGGAATTGTATCGACCTGTATTCCAGGTCGTACCCAATTGTTCTAGCTTGGACACGAACTCCATTAACCGTGCTTGCAATTTCACCCTATCGCTGTTTACACCCTGATTGACGCCACAATTTATGTTCTTACCAGCGGCATCTCGTGTACAGTTGGCAGCGGGAGGCTGATCTTGACCTAAGCTTTGACACAAATTGTAAATATTTATGTCTTTACTGCATGGTCTTGGAAGATACATGCAAGCCGACCTTGCATTATCAGTTATTACTTCTCGTTGTATTGGGATTGTAGAACTATACCTTGCGCACCAATCCTTGTCGGACAAATGGCTTGGCAACGTCCATGGGTGACCAACAAATTTGTGGGGCGCTGGCGGGAGATCGACCCTCCCTTCCTCAGAACCGCCGGGGCGTCCGAAGAGACCAGGGTACGATGTACCTAAAGCAACAAGTTCATTTTGTATATCAGAACTGATTTTATCTAATGCAGAGTCTACTGTGTTTAACGAATCCATTGCCTTGGCTCCCAAGTTAATTTGAATAGAAGACAATGACTTGAATGCAGGTTTAAAATTATTTTTGATGTCTTCGTAGAATTCGTTGGAATTTACCATTCCGATTAAAATAGATAATTTGGATGCTACATCATCTAAATCAACGGTTGCACCTGCCACATCACCCACAATGGTATTAACCATTGACTTTATGTTGTTAGATATGTTGACGTTTTGTTGTATTGCGGCATTCCAATCTTGATTTAAGTCACTCTTAATACCTGCTATTATAGCGTTTCTAGTAGCAAATTTTTCTTTGCGGCGAAGAAAGTTTAATTTTGCACGCAACTGTTTAAATTTTTCAATATTTGATTTATTGACAGAGTTTATACGAGATGTAAAATTTTCTTTTAACTTATCATTCATATTGCGACTTTCAAGTATATCACGTTTCATTTTCGCATTTGCACGAGACAATTGTTTCAAATTATCCATAATTTGGTTCTTTTCATCACGATTTTTCTGAACAGTTTTTTTCAGAATATTGAAATGCTCTTGTTGTTTCGCTTTATTTTTATCGGAAATTTCCTTCATCTGTTGCGAAGTGAAACCTTCGTTGCACGAGGAAGGTTTCCAAGGTGTCCAGCATTTTTCGATAAGACCATATGCTACGTAACCTATTACCAACAATAATATCAGACCTCCGATAACTTTTCCCATTGAATTGCTTTTTGCCATAATGTTCTTTCTTTATATTTAGATAATAAGATTTTTTTTTATTAATTATTTTTTAAATTTATTTTTAAGTCTACCATACCAGACCCAGTTTTACATCTTTTACCACACATTATAGATGCAGACACGCCCTTCGTGGGATCACATTCTCCTTTCATACATGCATTCAGAAAATTATCAAGCGATTCTTCGAAAGATGCTTTGCCTAATACACCGGAATTATCTTGTTTTAATGTATACCTTGAAATAGATTGTATAGTACCATCATACAACATCCGATCGACTAATAATTTAACATGTGATATGTTTATACCTTCCATTATACTAATAAATTCTTTTATCATCGTTTTCCTACACGCTTCAACACCCAGTACTACATAAATATCCCATATATTATTAGAAATTGTTTTATATTTATCAATCCATGGTAACGATAATATATTCTTATAAGTGTTAGGGTGTTCTGTAGTTGAATTAGTTTCAATTTTCCAAATGTCGTTATCTCTTGTGTAAAATATTTCAGATACACCTTCTATTCCACAAATATGAACGGCGTTTAATTCGGGTATTATACATTCCTCTACGTATGTTTTAATATCTAACGATACCTCTGTGTTAAGATGCGAAATATCAGTGAAAATATCTACAATACCTAATTCTATAGGAGAAAATATGCACGTTAATTCTGGTAATTTAGCATTTATTTTTTCGCAAATATGATTTAGCGTTATCTTATTATAGATTACTTTTTTCATATTTATTTTCAAACGAACTATACGTGTTTTACCTGAGTATTCATCGCCATATAATAATTTATATATTTCATACCATTCATCGTCGCCTGTAATGTCTTCTAGGGTATTTATATTTTGGTATATATCACTTGTATAAAGACATGTAAGTTTACCACATGAACTGTTTATTATTTCTTCTAGTTCGGTATATGGCTGTTTAGTGTATAATGTATGACACACTATTTTTTGATGTTTAGTTGTATTAATTAGTTCTTGAAATCTAGGAACACCCTCTGTTATTGTTTTCTCGCTTTGACCTGCTTTGTGAAATGTATTTAACGCCGTTTGTGTGTTTTTTTCACCTATACTTTGAGCGCATAAAATACCTACACATTCACCAGGTGATATCAAACTCGAATTGTAATCACGCTGTATATTATTTTTTAATTCATCTATCATAGACGGATATATTAGTATATCTTCTAATTGAACTCTTGTATTTGATTTTATAATTTCATTTACAGTATGAGATGTTTTATACGGTTGAAGTTTGGACGGTTTTAAAAAATCCAATATAAATTCTATTTCCGATGGTGTAAGTTTTCTTTTATTATCTAACATTGTCAGTTTATTTGATTATATTTAAGTTATAATCAAACATCATTTTTATTATTTTATTAGCGTTTCTTTTATAATATCATACGAAGACATTAACTGATCGACAAAAGTATAATAAGTATTTTTCATGATTTCGCTTGAAATACCAGAGAAAATTATTTTACCGCTATGAAAAATCAAGAACGTATTGTATTTTTGTTTCATTTTTTTTTTCTTTGCTTCATCATCTAACGTATTCAGATATTCGTTGTACTTAACATTTTCAATATCAACTATATCGCTCTTTATATGACATGTATATTTTATTACATCAAGCGACGAAATATCTTTATCGATGGGGATTTTTACATTAACACCTGTGTATCCAAAAGACGCTTCTAATAAACAAAATAAATCGGGATTATTGGAGAATGTATTATACAATTTTTGTCTATCTATTTTAAAGCCAATATCAAAATCAATGTTTCTCATAGTTGGTATTAAGTATATGACCAGTTTTCTATCAATATCATGTATAGATGGTTCTTTGTAAGTAAACAGGTTATTTTCTCGTAATGTGTTTTTGATAAAATCAATACAATATATGGCGTGATCTATATTTTTACAACCTGTAAATTGAAAGGTGCCGTTTTTACATACTTTGAAATTTATAAATTTGTCTATGAAAATAACTATAGTTAGGGCATTCCTAAACCAACTATTCGTCTTGTTGTTTTTACGAGGACTTAAATCAACACCTTTCATGCGATGTTCACACTTGACTGTTACTATTGAACCCTTACTTAATGTTTGTTTGATTGGTGGTTTAGCATCTTTTCTCCGCCTACCTCTTTTCTTTTCTTGTATTTTATATGGAGTTGTGTTTAGATAATCGTATAAACCATATATGTCTATATTTGTATTACTACTCGCTATATATGTTTTTGTAGATACTGGTATATCTTCGAAACGTTTGGTGCTGATCATCAATGTTACACATACAAAATTAAAATCAATACAAAAATACAATTTTATATTGATATATAATAAAAATGGTTAGTATTGTTTTTATAGCAGTATTGATTACAATGTTAGTAGTTATACCCGCTCTACTCATTGTTTCTAACAAAACAGCTCCGGGTGAACAGGTCGATGTTGATTATCTCGATCTGTTCACTCGGATATCAGATTATCAAATATGCGGGGAGTCTGGTATAAAAGAAATTGTAAATGTATCAAATGAAAACGAATGCGCTGAAAAATGCGTCTTAGATTCGCAATGCGATAGCTTCAATTATTACCCTAATCGCTTCCCTGATAGCGACAAACCCAATGGATGCGGTATAAATATCGAAGAAGGAGGATGTGATCTTAGCAACCGTTATATAGTAAGTGAGACGACATTAAGTAATAAACCCGCTTTGCCAACGCCAATGCAACAATTAGGTAATAGAGTGAGTTACTTAAGAACACTGAACTACGGCGACATTACTGAACCTGGTGGTTTCTCAGGTTCAGTAACAGCGAATTGTAATGTAAACGAATCAGGAACAGGGTACTTTTTGGCAGACAAAAGAAATCAAGGGAAATGTCGTATTCCGTTTATACACGACCCCAAAAACTCCGACCCGACCGCATCCGTCCCAGGTACAATAAAAATGTTATCAGACCAAGATAAATCGACGGCTATGAATATACCCAGATGGGTGCCTTTTAATGCATCTGACGGAACACTTGCGTTCACTATAGGCCCCGGACCAGATGTTGCAGACCCTATGATCATGATCAAGTATCAAATGGTCGCGGGATCTATAGAAAAATTCGCTCTTCTTATCAACATGCACGAAAATGACCTTCCCGGCGAGTTTGATTCAAGACTGAATCCCCACGCCTATATGTTATTAAGCGAAGAAATTATATCAGCAAACACTGATCTTAGAGCTCAATCAAAAACTTTAACAGAACTAATCGGAACCAATTTTCCTAATTATGTCGGCGTATCCAATAATAACGTTAAAATATTTGAATATGAACAGACTTGAATTAATAAATCAAGTGTATTATAAAGACTTTTACAGCATTTGGATGTGAAATGAAAAACTAACAATCATACCAAATAATCTAAACGATATAATTTTTAACAAACTAAAGTTTTTATTTAATTATTAAATAAAAAGCGTCATGATTCAAATGAGTAAACAGACTGCGATTAATGTCTATTCTTCGCTTGCAGCCATAATATTATTCTTTACGTATATGATATATACGTTTCTGAAATGTAAAAGTAAATTTAGCTGGACATCGATTTCAATACTTTTAATATCGAGTATTTTAATTATATTATATAATTTGATAGAAAGGGGGGTTCCATCTCCCCCAGACCCCGATATCCCTGTCGACACACGAGTTCCGTATTGGATAGGTATAATATCATGCGTGCTTACATTATTGACGATAATTGGGTTTGGTATAAAGAACAAAAGTATATTATTTGGCTGCGGAGACGTATTCCCGTGGAAATCGTTTCTAATACCTCTATCGTCGCTCCTAATAATAGCAGTGTATTATTTAGTCGTGTTATTACTTAATACCCGTAAAAAATGATAATAAAACAATACATTACTCAATAATAACATGTCTTAAAACTTCTTCGATTCTGGAGACTGGTATTAGTGTCATGTTGTGTTCAGTCGATAAAGACGGATACTTGCTCATTATTTTGTCAACATCTCGTTGGTTATCAACCGGGTATAATACAGTATTAGCACCCGCGGTTATCGCCCCGAAAATTTTTTCTTCTAAACCACCTATTTCAGTTATACTACCTTTTAGATTTATTTCACCGGTCATCGCTACTTTCTGATTAACTTTTGTATTTGTTAATAAACTGAACATACAGGTTGTTATAGCAGCACCTGCGCTCGGACCATCTTTAGGAGTTGACCCGTCAGGGCAGTGAATATGCACACCCGAATAACCATTAAGTTTCCAGTCTTTTCTAAGTTCTCTTTTACGCTCATCTGGTAACAGTTCCCATGCTACTGTTTTAGCAACTAACATCGACTCTTTCATAACATCGCCTTGCATACCGGTGAGTTGTAATTCAAATTTGTTATTCGTAGGTATTAAATGAGCCTGTATAGGTATTATACCACCCACTCCGTATGAATTCGCCCATAAACCATTTACTAAACCCGATTGATTGAGATCTGAAACCATTATATGTTTAATATAATGTTTATCTTTAAAAATATCATTCTTAATCATTTTTTTAGTGATAGTTACTATGTCTTCGCACATTTGCCCGTCTACCTTTACACCGGACATTCTCCTTAAATTTAATTCCATCAAAATATCTGTAATTATTTGTTTCAATCTACGCACCCCTCCTTCGAATGTATATTGATTTATTAAATCTCGGAGAACGTTTTCTTCGAAACGATACTTTTGATTAGAGGGAAACCCCAAATCTTTTTCAATATTCGGTATAAGATGTTTTTGGGCTATGACTATTTTATCGTCTATTTTATAACCATCTACTTTTATTATCTTCATCCGATCTAAAAGAATAGGTGAAATATTACTACCGTCATTAAATGTGAAAATCATTAACGCCTTGCTTAGATCTAAATTTACACCTGTTAAATACTTGTCCGTGAAAGTAGAATTTTGGGTATCATCTGTCAAATGTATCAGTATGTTATTTATTTCATTGCCTTTAGGTGTATTGCTCACCTTGTCTAGTTCATCGAATAATAATACAGGGTTCATACAACCCGCCGTAATTAGCGATGTTGCGATACGCCCCGGAGTGGAGCCTTCGTATGTATAGCCGTGCCCTGTCAAATCGTCACCGTTATTGGCTCCTCCAAGATTTATTTTAACATAAGGTCTTCCTAGAGATCTGGCTATCTCTCCTGCGATTTGCGTTTTACCAACTCCGGGAGGGCCGGATATAGCGAACACATTACCTCCTTTCGATGTATTATTCGCAATTACAGATGAAATTAAACGAAGTGCTTGATTTTTACTTTCTTTATGACCATAAATAACTTGATCTAATCTATTTTTTACATTATTAATATAGGTTATCATAGACGAATCATCCCCGACCCTCTTTCGTTTACGACCGGATTTTTGAGATGCAGAAAATTCTGTCATTGCATTTTGCAAATCTAATGGAAGAGGAGCTGTTTTACCTAACGGTAAACTCTGTATATATTTAATGAGACTTTTTCTCTTTGCATATTCACTTGAACTAGAACTCATTTTTTGAAATGCAACCACTTGATCGAAAATATAATTTTTCGTAGAGGAATCTATGTCCATCTCGGATATTTTCAGTAAATAAGGGATTTCGTTATTGACATTGTCGTTATTGGACTTCATTTCATTTATAAGTCTTAAGTAACGACTTTGAGATTCTTTGCTAAGAGATTTAAAAAACGAAAGCGTAGTTTCTTGCTTATCATCAGTATTGTTTGTGATGGACGCCAATATAGACTTGAACTGAGATAATTCATCGCTAGCGTCCTTTTTTGACGCCTCTTCGTCGACAGGTGTTCTGTCGTTTAAAAGTGTAAATAAAAAATTTGATAAATTTACAGGTATCGTTGTCTGTGTTATAAAAACGCCAGGGTCATTATCTTCTTCTTCATCATGATTATCTTCTTCATCGTGATTATCGTCGATATTTATATTTGTCACACTTTTCATCAACTTGCAAAAACGAACCTTAGTACCATCTTTTTCCATTATAGCGCGATGTTGTACTAATTTATTGTATAAATGCTGACAAAAAACACTGCTTTCGCAATACAATTTGAGAAAGTCGTTAGTTTCTAAATGTATATGTTCATTTCTCAATTGCCTGAGTTGACGTACAGCTTTATCGCTGATAACATCGTCGCTAGAAACCGAATCGATTCTTTTCCGTTTCCAAGATCTTTCAGGTAGTTCTTTTAATAATGTTTTATCAATGTTTTCATCGTACTCGATTTCGCTATCAGATGAAGACGTTGAATCATATTCAACGTCGCTACTACTACTTCCGTCGGTTATAGGCATGTGTTTATTTATAATATTACAATCTTTATATTAATTTTAATATAAAGATTGTATAATTAGTTAAAGTGGTATATTATTAGAGCAATTTATGCATTTGCAACCATCAGAACATCGGCTGTTAAATTTGTCAGCCGTCTGACAATTTATGCATTCACAATCATCTCGACAATAGGTGTTATTATAAAAATCAATTAATTCATTATAATCAATTACTATGTGTAATTTATCATTTGATATTTGCCGGGATTCTATATAGGGATGCTTTGAAACAAATACCTTATTTAGTATAGCAGTACAACTGCTTTCATTTAGTAAATCTTCTTCGCATTCATGTACATTAACGACACTATACTTTCCACCTATAAATGATGATAACAAAGTTTCGACATTGATCATTTGTTATGTATTGCCAATGTATTTAAATTAATATTTACAGAAATGTTTACAAAAAGTAAGTACAATGAACATATTACCGTACATTACTATATATACGTTGACTGAATATGACAAATCACCTGTATTCTTAAGATTAACTAACGTATCCGAGGAAAATAATAAAAAATTCGAATATAGAGGTATGTATCACGGTAGCGACATGAGACTTGGCAATACAGTCGTAGGGATTCATAAACAACTCGAAGGTACCGAAGAGCAGGTGAATATACCACCGTTATTTTTACGATACATAGACTTTAAAGACTTAACAGTTCAGATATATTATTATTATATGGACTCAAACAAACCGCATCATATTCATCTTATACGCCCGAGAATTACTATAACCAGCGATGAACTACGTAAAGCTGTACGGGGCGTAGTTAGCAAGCAAGTAAATGATATACGGGTATCTATCCTGATGAGAACTCTTAACCGTTTTGAAGATAGCCCGTTAGAATTATCAAATGTAACTATTGAGTTAGATTGCTAAGTTTATCAGTCCATATATACCGGTTAACACAGCTGCGATTTCGTATTTGTGAGTTGCGTATATCCATGTGAATAAAAACAATATGGTTATTATACATGATAAAATAACAAACCAGTATGTGCGACGTTCAGGTTCGGACATGTAAATTTTATTTGTTCCATCCCGCCTATATACCTTAAATTTATCATCTTTAAAAAATACACTTGAACCGGTGTTTATAGTTGTTTCTAAACCATCTATCTCTTTTATTTGTGTTGTACATCTAGGAACTCCATCTATCGCCGTGCATATGCTATTATTATTTGATACGACATCGTATGAGGTATATTTAACATCTGATATAATATTTCGGACAGACTCGTAGAATAAATACATGCAAGTTATAGTACCGAATATAGCAACTAATATTATATAAATTTTACCTATAGATGAAAAGGCATTTAATACTTTCTCTGACTTCATTTATAACTATTTAATAAAATAAAATAAATTATATTAAATAGTTCAAGTATGAGAATAGTAAGACTGATATATTGGTTCTTATCGTTTATAACATCTCTTATAGGTATTATTGTATGTGTATTTATATTTACCAGTGCGAACGCTATTATATATGCTTTTGATAATGATATATTAAAAACCAAACTCGCGAATAAACAACATAAAATAAAATTTCCAGTTAACGCATCAGACAGTACAGCTACTACTATACTATACCCTAAATTATCAATTCCGTTTAATAAAACGAAACAGTATGATCGGGAAATATGTAAATTTTATAGTTCATTAATATTATTCGCTTATAGAAATACAGGTGATATTAAAAAATATAATTTAAAACTTATTAGGCAAATAAATCCGTTTGATTACCGGTTAAATAATAAACGCGAATTTCCATTCGGTCAGATTCGGATTGATTGTAAACGGAATTTGTACATATCGTTTACCGGAACTTCGAGTTTGAAACATTGGTTGTGTAATATTAAAATGAAACAAGTTTCATACGACCGCAAAATGTTAATGAATTTTCCGCATGTGATGAGATCGGATAAAAAGATTATGATACACCATGGCTTCTTAATTCTGTATTCCGAGATAATAAGTACAATAGAAAAAGTTATATATAAATACGCCGTAAACAATCCCAATATACAAATCCATATAACAGGTCATAGTTTAGGAGGTGCGATAGCATGTATATTGTATAAAGAATTTATGTTCAGACAATTTAATTGTCATTGTTACGTATATGGGTGTCCAAGAGTTGGAAATGGATATTTTGCAAAAGGACTCGAGAACATAATAAGGGTTGTAAATACCGAAGATATTGTACCAAACGCACCTTCTATCATGCCTAACTTTTCAGTAGAAAGATTTCCTTTCAATTATGTCCACTCGGGAACCCAAATTACATTCACTAAAAATCTATATTCATTATATAATAATCATAGCATTTCAGCTTATCATTTATTTGACAGTGTAAATTTCAAATTTATGTAATAATATTTTGTTCTTTTACAATAAATGGCCGATGATATAAAACGTAAAAAACATGTAAGACCTGTCATAAGAAAGCCGGCGCGACAACATAATATCCCTGCGATAATAAAAGATAAAGCTACAGGGTTCATGAATGAAGCAGTTAGTATTAGTCAATTTGAAATCAAAAATTCAAATGATAAGAAGGTTTTGTTTACAATTATAGGAGAAAAACACGACATGTTTTTACATTGCTGTAATAATGACAAGGAGGTCGGTAAAAAAGGAGATCTTATCGATAATTTCACGTTTTGCTCGGATAGACTAAAACTAAATGATAAATGTAAAATTTTACTAGAATTTGGATGGGAAGGCCCGAAACATATAGGTTCTAATATAATTAGAGATCTGTGTACGTCTAATAAATCGGAATGGACCCGCGAGTGCAACCCAGAGGGTCGTATAATAGGTATTGATGATAGAACAAAATTTTTTTCAAACGGTAGATGTGATCAAACCCTATTATATGATCGCGATAATATGTTTTGTGTTTTAAGGCAGTATGACCTTGAAGGATGTAAACGGTATATAAACATGACCTACTTACAGCCTATTGATAGATTCCTAAAATCAACCGAGAAGCATGCCAATAACGAATTATTGACTAAATTCGTGGGAAACTTAAAGAATGAAAAAATTATAGTCGAACAACGTATAGCAGAATTAACAAAAGAACATTTACTGGGAGGGGAATTTATACATAATTTAGTACACCTACTCAGGCAACTATGGGCGTATATACTCGATTTCACTGTTTTGGAAAATGTAATTTTAACCAGCGACGTAAACGAATACATTTGCGTCGTCGGGGATGCTCACTTGCTAAATATATCCAAGTTCTTATCTGGAGAAACATGTAATACTACCGATATTAAAAAACTCATCGACAGTAATTATATAGGCTGCGAATGTATTCCTCGAGAAATTATTCATGTTATATCATAAAAACGACTACCAAACTATGTTAAAATACATCCATAAAATTCTTTTTATTAGATATTTACTTATGATAAAACACATTATGCCCAAAGTAAATTGCAAGTTATGTAATAAGAAAATTATATCGTATCTAAAACCGGCCTGTACCTGTAAATGCGGGTTTATGTTTTGCGGAACACATTTACATGATCACGAATGTTCGTTTGACTATAAGACCAAATTTAAAGACGAAATGAAGGTGATTAATGATCCACTTAAACAACTCAGTGTCAAAGTCGACCAAATATAATCATACTATTTAAACCATACATTTAACGACCACACGTTTAAAAATAACCAATTTAGTTTTTTTAAATAAAACCACATTTATAAAAACGATTATATTTTTATATAAATTATAAAAATATAAAACACCCAGCCATGAAAATTTATACGAAAACAGGTGATAAGGGTAGCACCTCTTTATATGACGGTAATCGATTAAGTAAAACTAGTTTAGTATTTGAAATATTAGGCGAAATAGACGAACTGAGTTCTAGAGTAGGTATTGTATGCGCTGTTGATAAAGAAAATCACATCACTGAACAACTTAGATTAATACAGTCAAAATTACAAGATATTAACAGTATATTAGCAACATTTGAAAAACATAAGAGGAGATTACCTGCGGTTTTAGATACAGATATAGGTTTTTTAGAAACAAATATAGATCAATTTACTGATAATACACCGCCTCTAACAAATTTTATTTTACCAGGTGTAACCGAAAGCGATTCGTATTTACATTTATGTAGAAGTCAAACCAGAAAAATAGAAAGATTGTTATGGAAGTTTAAGGATGATTGCAAGGTGCAATTAGAAGATAAAACTATCGAAAACATATTACCGGAAAACGTGTTCACCTATTTCAATCGTCTTAGCGATTATTTTTTCGCAGCTGCTAGAGCCGTGTGTTTAATGAATGGTAAAAATGATTATATTGTTAAGTAAATAAAAATGAAGGAAACATATGAAGAAAAAGACATGTTTATACTATCACCATACGTCTAACACTAATCTCTCTCTATATATTCACCGAAAATTTTTTTAAGAGATGGATTGGAAATAGATACACTGTCTCTTATATTTTTATTGTTAATTTGTATAGCTAATATATTATCATCGGTTGTTTTATTTATACTATCGCACACGATCTTTTGATCATCTAATATAATAACCTGGTCGAATTTCATGTCATCTTTCGATTGTTGCGCTTGTTTTCCTTTACGCAACCCGTATTTATAAGGGTTTTTACTATACACAAATTCGCTTCTTGGATAATCTGGATTACCCAACGTAATACTATAACTGTTGAATGTTTTATAATTATTATTATAAATGCGTTCGCATAATATGTCTGGCATAAACGGAGATCTTATTTCATTTCCAACACGACCCTTGCATAACATTTCTATAGGTCTATCACTAGCTGTGATCACACCCAATTCGTATCCGTTATCAATGGCTGCATTTAATAGCCGCGTTGATTCACGAGGATTGATATCTGTAAGTGTATTATCTATATCTAAGAGTAAAAGTTTTTTTTTACCTCCCGCATGTGTTTCTATTTTTTCAAATGTTTCAGGTTTGATAACCCCTGTAACATACAGTAAAACTGTTATTATTACCCCAAAAATCATTAAGACAATTATCATTTTTATTATCAATAATAAAAATATTTATATTATTTCAACCTATATTATATATTTTTTTTAAGATATGCCTAGCGTATCTAAATATATCTTGAGGCCCTACATTTGCGGTAACTGTGTCGTCGAGCCAGTTGATATTTATAAATTCATTATATATTTTAAGTACATTTTCAGGTAATATATGTTGTTTGTTGTTGGACGGGTTAATTGTAATACAATTATAACCAAAAGCGAACGCGTACGGATTTAGAAATTTAATGTCGTTTTCGAAATACGACAATACTTTATCAGAATTAAAAGTTCTAGTTACAGTGTTTGGGTATACTTTTAAATGTATCTGGTTTAACTTTATCTTGAACATATCAGATGGATCTTGAGGATTTAATTTCATATCACCTCCTGTATGACTCATTTGCGCATATGACATATCTGTATTTACTGGTTCTTCGCTGAAAAAATTACCAGCGGTAATATTAGTTACATCTTCTTCTCTGGTAAATTCATCATCATCATCATCATCATCATCCCACTTATCGTCTCCGTAAGCGGCGTCGTCCCAATCATTTTCTTCATCGCTCATTTATTTTACATATTATTATATTATTTATAAATCAATGTTTAAAGATTATTATTTTAATAATAAAATGCCTACAAAAACCCCTAGGAAGAATAAAACTGCTAAAAAGCAACCCACCGAAGAAGTTAACGAACAGATTCCAGTAGTATTATCACAGGTTGAAATTGCGAAAAACACGGAAATTGCATTATCAGACGATGAATCATCGGTAGTATCTGAAGATGAAAATAAAGTTGAAACGAAGGAAGTAAACGACCCCCCAAGCGAGGTTGACATTCTGACGCTTAAGAAGTTCGAAGACTCAGCTCATCTGTCGTTGTATTTAGATGCTGTTATACAAGAGTTGACCGACGTAACCAATGGTATCACTAAAAATAAGGAAACCGCGTCGCTGTTGAAGTCGTTAAAGTTATTCGGTACTCGTATGAGAACCGTGAAGAAAAACCTAACGACCATTTGCAAAAAGAAGAAGAAGTCACGCGGTTCTAGTGGCAACGTGAACTCAGGATTTCTAAGACCGGTAGGTATTTCAGATGAAATGCAAAAATTCGCGGGATGGCCTAAAGGAGAAGTTCACTCTCGCGTCGATGTGACCAAGAATATCTGCGAGTACATTGCAGCAAATGGTTTGCAAAATCCAGAAGATAAGAGACAAATTATACCGGATACCAAGCTCAAGAAGCTACTTGGTATTAAAGGGATAATTAAAGATCCTATTTACTATTACAATATTCAAACATATATTAAACGGCATTTTTCACCTTTAACAAATTAAAATAATATTTTATAATATATTAATATTATAAAAATCATGAACAGTATAAGGATTGGATTATTAACACTCTTATTATTAGTTCTGGCAATATCTTTAATATACCTACTTATAAAGAAAATAGAATTATTCGTTGGCGGCCCCACCAAGTGTTTATACGACCCTAAATTAAAGGAAATTGGAGATTTAATAGAAGTTGAGTTGTTTGGTTATTATAACGAAGTTGGGTGGGGTGAAGGTTATCTAATGGATCTTAACGAGGGAGGCTCGAAATATAATATTCATAAACAAATACCTTTATGCGTGGACGATGAATCATATACATGGGAGAAGAGATGGATAAATTTATGTTTAAAAGATGAAAACGGGGATCACTATCAACCCAACATGTTAGTATATGTATTATTACATGAATTAGCTCATGTGATTAATGACGGAACCAGTGAACACCCAGAGCTTCGAGACCCTAATGATTGGCAAGAATCACATGGTGAATGCTGGCAAAAGATTTTTGACGAGTTAGTTCAAAAAGCCGAAGCCATAAATATTTATGATCCCACACTCCCTTTTCCAACACACTATTGCGGCGTAGATATGACCTAAAAAATAAAAATAAATCTAAAGGTAACTGCGTTATTAATATAAATGACTAGCAGAACTTCGTTAACGAATCCTTATGAATTAGACAAAGATGAAAGTATTCACGCGTCATCTAATAAGGCCCCTCTTACGGGAGAAGCGGCAACCGCAGCTTTAAAACAGTTATCATCTATTGACCATATTAAGAATAATATATTTGATGAAAGAGAAACGACGCTAATCGATCCCAGTATAGATGGTCAACAAATAGGGTTGTTTTCTTTTATACCAGCTAGGGGTGCGAAACCTGATGAAAACGGAATATATGGATTTGCAAAGATGAGAGGTAATTACCCCAATGACGTCGCAGCAAATGCAAAGGCCGAAGATATAATTGTTAACGTGGATTCAGCCCACACTATTCACCATGTGTTTGTGGGAAGACCATTTCCTATTACAACTAGAACGGACATGGCTTATAGCGAACATGTCGATGTAAGAAAAGGTGCGTTAACAGCGGTAGCAGATGCTATTCGAGCTAAAAATGTTTCAGAGGAGAAGAAGCAGTTTGCTTTGAATGAACGAACCAAAGAATTGTTACGAGATAGTGAAAAACCCGTCTCCACACATGATGTCATTGCCGAAGGTGATGTAAATGCAAGCGAGGATCACTATACTATGTTACGAGTTAAAAAGGCTCAGATTACATTTGCGTATTTAGAACACGTTAAGAAATTAAAAGAAATCAAACACGCGATTGTAAATACTCGCAAAGATATCGAGGACATGGAAAGTTCTAACATTTCCCTTTTCGAGAATTATTTTGAAAAGTATAAGAAGGCTCGAGATTCGGTTGGATTAGATATCACCGAAGAATCATATAAAGAAGGATTTTTGAGATACTTAACCGAGGACGTTAAATTAACAGGTGTTGATTTTAACGACAATTTGTTTCAAGAACTATTCGATGATAAGTACTGCGAGGTGGAGACATCATATGCGCTCGAGGGAACAGAAAAGAAAAACGACGAAGACGACGACGAAGACGATGTTGAGGACACTCAGTTTTTGAAAGCTAAAAAGCAATACGAGGACGAATTATAAACAATCTTTATTATTATTATTATAAATATTGAAACCAACTACAGCCAGAACTATTGACATAGTGACCATCATGTTACCGGTTGTAGTCGTAAACGTATCGCAATTATTTGCAAACTCCAACATCCAAAAGATACCAATTGTGAATATCACGAATTTTAATCCTATACCGAGTGAACTGTTAAGACTAGACATATTTTTTATTAATTACTTTATAAAAAATAAAACCATTAAATAAAATGAATAATTTATCCAAAGATGATAACATCGATGAAATTTTACAATTGTTAAATGAAATAAAAGTTTCTCATGAAAATTTGAAAAATACAATCGATAGAATGGATGAACACATAACATTTGTTGAAAGTGTTTTTAATGTTGTAAAGATTCCATTTTTCTCGCTTATGAATGCTATATCTCGTATACCTCTACCGGATGCTATACCTACTATATCTATACCTCTATTGGGCACGCGTCAGGTGTTAAATTAATATTACTTGTTATATTCTTGTTCTAAGCGATCTAAATCTCTCAACCAAATTGTCGTTTCGCTGGTGGCATGTAATTCCGAATACCCTCCCTCTAATTGCGTCTGTTTCTGTTTAAGTTGTTTGAGTTTATCTGCGTTTAATGACCGGATTGGCATATCAAATAAGAAATTGTATGTACCATTTTTTTTCTTTACATTCAATTTTTCCAGCTTTGCTATAATATTATCTTCTGTGCCATGTATAATTGATCGATCTTGATATAATGTTATAAATTTAATTTTATCTATTATCAACTCGATTTCTGCTTTAATATTTGTCAATTGATATTCTTTCCGTTTCTTATAAAATAATAACCTGAATTTACAAAATTCATCTATGATAGAATGGTGACAGTTGTATTTACGTATTTGTTGGTCGGCATTAAATGCAACCATGTTATTGGTTGATATATGGGTTGTAAGTTTCAGTTTGTTTTGCACGTCTTTTGGATCGGTAACGCAGTCGAGTATAAAGTTAGGTTGTTCGGGAGTTGAATAATTTTTCATTTTTTTAATATGTTTTTGTATTATAAGATCTTCGCACTTTTCTTTAAATTTGTTGGTCCATGTCCCAATAGGCAATTCGTTTATTGTGATTTTATTATTTTCGATAGAACTAATCCCGATAGATGTATATTTATCATCTGATATTTTTGTTATTACACCTTTATAATTATTATACCACGGTTTAATTTCGTCCAACATCGACATGATTACACGTCCATCATCATCGTATAATACACAGTCGTCAGCTGCGTTAAACGATATCCATTGTCTGACCAATGTAATTATGTCAGAAGGATTATAAGATGGTATATTGCTAGACCATCCAGTTCCTATACCTACACTTCCGTTAACCAAAATCATTGGAATAATAGGTGCGTAAAATTCAGGTTCTACTTTATCTCCATCATCATATCTATAGGTTAATATATTATCGTCTTCTGACATGAATATAAATTCAGTTAATTTCTCCATTTTAGTATATATATACCGTGCACTTGCAGAATCTGACCCTCCATCTAACCTAGTACCGAATTGTCCATCTCTGAATAACAAAGGTATATTATTCGACCCCACAAAGTCATTAGCCATTGCAATTATAGTATCGTTTAAATTTTGTTCACCGTGATGGTAATTCGAATGTTCAGCGGTGTAACCAGCCAGTTGAGCTACTTTTAACGATGGTCCAGTCGATACAAGATTTTTTTTCTTAACGCAATATAAAATTTTTCGTTGCGCCTCTTTAAGTCCATCGATTACATTTGGTATACTTCTATTACAATCTGCAACTGAAAATTTAACCATTTCATTTAACATGAAATTGGAAATATCCATATTGAAGTTTTGTTGGTCTATATCAATTACAGACTTGGAATCATTTGGGTTATGTTGCGAAATCCAATCTTTACGATGACCCGTGTTTTCTTTGCTAAATATTTTACGTATGTTTTTATTAGCATCTTTATCATAATCATAATATACTAATTTAGAACCAAATGTATCTTTCACATCTTCTATTTTCGTAGTACCTAACCCCTTATAATATTTAACGGTTATTTTTTCGTGTTCACTGTTATCTTTCATCCAATTTATAAATTTTATTTCGTCATAAAACAATATATCCTTATTCTTTTTGTTTTTGAATTGTATACGGGCAATAGGTGTTTTCATGCTTGACACGAAAGACTCTGCTCGACGTAGTAACGCCGGAAACAACGTATTAAACATATTCAATAACAACCCTTCTATATGAATACCATCATTATCAGCATCGGTCATAATAACAACTTTACCGTAGTTAAGCGAATGAAAATGGTCATCTATACTATAATCTAGGTTGTGTTTTAAGCCAATTACATTTAATATATTACAAATAACCTTATTCGAGTTTATAGATTGACAAGTCGCGTTTGTCACATTTAATAATTTACCGGTTAAAGGCAATATTCCAAACCAATCTCGACCCCGTTTTCCAAATAGTCCTTTATTAATACCGGCAACCGCATAAGTTTTCGCTGATAATCCTTCGCATAATATTAATGTGCATTCCATTGATTTCTTACCTCCTGAATTGTTAGCTCGATCATACCCTTCTATTTTCTGGAATGACCTTGTTGACGTATCGCTTTTTTTAACAGTAAGTACTTCCTTACTCTTTAAAATATTCTTGAGATCGTCGATTACGGACCATTTTAAAATTTTTTTAAAACTCGCATCGCTTGCTTCGCTTTTAATATTGGGTGATTCTAATCGGTGTTTATTTTGGGAATCAAATTCAGGACGCGTAACGCGTGTAAGTATGAATATTCTAAATACGTTTTTAACATCGGTTATATTTATCTTGCTTTTTGTTTTACTTTTACCATTTACATATTCAACAATTGGTCTAAAAAGAGTCTCGCACCAACTATCGACATGAACTCCGCCTGATTTAGTGAAATTACCATTTACAAATGATACGTGTTCAAACCCCGATTCTTTCGAATCTTGAGGTGTTAATAATATTTCGCATGTATCTGTCGTTAACGTTATACGTGTATTATTTGCAGTAGTATTGAACATTTTCGAATAATCGTACAGTGTATTTAGTTTTATTCTAACGTCGTTGAAATATACTGTTACACCTGTTATAAGCGCAGCGTCGTACGCATACTTGTAGAATACAGATGCTACATCATCTGAATATGCATCTATACCAAAGTATTTCATGTCTGCGATCCACTTGACCTGTGTGTAACCCTGTTGACATTTATTTGGTTTAACGATAGGACCTTTCGTTTCTCTCATGTTATTTGTCCAAGTTTGAGTAAACTTTTTACCTATGTTATGGTCACATGCTTCAACATTAAAATAAGAAGACATTACATTGCATAATTTACTACCTAATCCATTTCGACCAGATACGGTACGGTTTTCATCATCATCGTAATTCGATCCCGACAATAACCTACCGAAAATCATCGTATGATTATAACACTGTCCTTCGTCGTTGAATTCAATAGGTATTATTTGTCCGTCGTTCCATATAGTTATTTCTGATGTATTTAAGTCGAGTTGTATCTTTATTTTTTTACAAGGGTCAGGTGTGTTTTTACTTCGCTCTGCATTATCCACTGCGTTAGAAAGAACTTCTATAAAAATACGTAGAAGAGCAGGGCAGCTATTTATCTTACGAGTTACTATTTTATTATCTTGGCTAACCACATATTCTTCAGATTTCGTCATACGAGGGGAACCGCAATACATATCTGGTCGTTTAAGAATATGGGAAATTGGATCTAATTGTGTATATATTGGTTTAGTAGACATACTTATTTTTGTTTATATAATGTTTGCTAATTATATAATTCGATTTTATCTATTCCCACTATATTTACAATATAACATCATGTGTTTATCACAGTCTTTATATTCATACAGTTCAATTCTTGTAAAACGAGTTTACTAATATACGGTATTTCTATCTCGTTAACTGTAGATGTATTGCATACATGGCATTTATTTCTAGACAACGGTATTTGTCCACATGTATCGCATACAGGGATACTATACGGATCTGATTGTTCGCATAAACGTTCTTTTAAAAATCTAGATGTTCCCTGTGAAATCATACAATCTCTTTCCATTTCCCCGAATCGCAAACCACCATCTCTGGAACGACCTTCGAGTGGTTGTTTTGTAAGGGTTGTAACTACCCCCGTTGATCGAGCGTGAATTTTGTCTTTAACAAGGTGTTTAAGCCTCTGATAATATACAGGTCCAATGAAAAAAGAACCCATAGGTTGACCTGTCATCCCGTTGTACAATATTTCATTACCACTTCCATCCATACCATTTTTTTTCAAACGGGCAACGATGTCATTCGCTGTATCACAATGTTGAAATGGCGTTGCATCGCCAAAAAACCCTTCTATTACCCCCGACTTGCCAAACACGCTTTCCATCAGTTGATTAATAGTCATTCTACTTGGTATACAATGCGGGTTAATAATAAGATCAGGTGTTATACCGTCGCATGTAAACGGCATATCATGTTGAGATAAAATATTACCCACAGTTCCTTTTTGTGCAGCTCTCGATGCTAATTTATCGCCAACTTCTAACGGTCTGGGTTGTCTAATTACAACCTTGATCATTTTATACCCGGTCGGTGTAACAGTGATGTCGACACTATCCACAAATCCTTCTTCGCCTTTTTTAATCATTATACTCGTGTCGAATATTTCATTATTCGCCTTTTTATTATATGTTATACGACCTAAAATAACATCATTCACGTTTAGATAAACGGGTTTTCCATTATCATGTCTAGTTTTGACAATGCCATTTTGCGCAAGCATGAAATAGTTCCCATCTCCATGTCTTATACGCAACGGAGGTTTGCAAAATTCTTCTATCATATCTGGATTTGCTTTGTTTTCACTAAAAACATATGTTCTAAAAGAACAAGCGTCAAATAAACCCCTTTCAATAGCGCTTTGATTAACTATTATAGAATCTTCTTGATTAAACCCTGTATATGTTGCAACTGCAACAATCGCATTAATCCCGGAAGGCATATCGTCAAACCCCATTAACCTCGATATCTGAGTAGAAACAAGTGGCTTTTGAGGATATCCTAACACATGAGCTACCGTATCTTTGCGTTGTTTAAATGTTAACGTGTACATACTCATCGCTTGTTTACCCATGGAAGTTTGATAACAGTTACGAGGAGACTGGGAATGATCTGGCCATGGTATTATGTTACCCATTACCCCGAGAATAACAGCTGGTGATATCTCACAGTATTTATAATTAGTACTCGATTCTGAATGATAGAATGAAATCACAGAGTTATTTGATTCGATCACATCTATATATGTTACATAATTTTTATCTACCAGGTCTTGCCAAGATGAAATACTCTTTAATTCAGGGTCTTCGAATAGAAATATAGGCTTTCCGTCTTTCATGTTAAGCACCGGACGGGATAATCTTCCGGCATCCGTATTAACCATGATACAGTTATCGATATCATTGTAAATGCACGATATTTGTTTATGTATACAACCTAAAGATCTCATTTCTAATATTTCATTTACAAACTTGGTAGGGTCAGACGTATTGCCATAAACAATGCCGTTTATCAAAATAATACAATTACCACACACAAAGTCGTCTAGAGAAACGCAGGTTGAATAGTTGGTAATCGCGTTTGCTATGATTGAATAAGGTACGTTGGTTGTTATAGTAGCTAAAATTGACAAATTCAATACAATACCAACTGACTGGCCTTCCGGTGTTTCACATGGACATATAAAACCGGTTTGCGAACCACCATATTGTCTTATTTTAGTGTTTTTAGACTCTTTGCCGATTGGTATAGATAATCTTCTTTTATGAGATAATGTAGATCCATATGAAAGCCTAGATAGAACCTGACATACACCCGGTCTAATGTAAGATGTTTTAGGAACACCCCAATTACCAGATCCCATACAGTGAATAAATCCCTTGGTTATAGAGTTTACTTTGCTTACAGCATCTATTATATCTATTGCGTTTTTCTTTTTATCTAAAATATTTATCATAGTGTCTTTTTGCTTCCTGAATAATTGTCTGAATAATTCGTAACATAAAACACCAGTTGACTCTATTCTTTTATTAGCATAATTGTCTCTGTCATCAATGACTCTTCTATTGGAATTGGTCAGTATTAATTGTCTTATCATTATCGATAGAAAAGCACCTTTTGAGCGGTCGCTGCATGATGGTCCTAAATGAGGGAAAAGCTCGGTTTTTATAATTTGTTTTGAATATTCAATATAATTATTACCTTTATTTCTTAAACCATCATCTATACACGAATGAATTCCTATAAAACAATGAGCCAAATCACATGTATTATTATCGTCTTTGAAATCTAAACAAATATGGGTGTAAAAAAAATTTTTCTTTATTATTTCCATCGCATAATCTTCGTGTATACCAATCATATCAAATATCGTTTTATAATCGTCAATACCTAAGGCGTAAAACAATAGTATTATAGGGATTTCGTGTTTCATGTAAGGTAAATGCATGGTTATCTTATTATTAGCGCAATCCAAATACATTTTACTAAGCACTGAATGACCGGTTATAGCCGACATGCTTCTAACTTCACATACATATCTATTATTTTCTTTTGTAAAAATATAAGGTGTATTATATGCATTTCTAATTTGAGGTATTACAACCCTTTCCTTACCTCTTATAATAAAATACCCGCCAGAGTCGTATTCGCATTCTCCTTTATCTATACAATCGCTATAAGATAGCGATTTTAAATTGCAATACTGAGATTTCAACATACACGGAATTTCACATAATAATACATTATTACGAATTGTTACCTTTTTATCCACGTTCGAATATAATTCGACGCTAACATAAACTTGACATAAATACGTTAAATCACGTCTTCTAGCGTCGAATGGGAATAATTTATGAGAACTTCTATTTGATTCGTATACAGTGGGGTTTTTAATGACTGGATTTGAAAAACTTATCTCCAAATCATCGTTTAATTTCAATACCTCATATGATATTATATCGGTAATGCCATGGGTCATGAAATCATCATACGTGTTTATTTGATGAGATACAAGTTTATCATCATTTATATTATGTTCTATGATTTTAGTGTATACGTCTTTTTGATTTAGCGATGTCATAACTATTACTTTTACATCGTTAAATTACCAGTTTTTTTTGATTTTATTATAAATTAATATTTGTTACTAATAAATGACTACGTTAATGAACTCGAGAAAATTTTACTGTGTAAAATGCAGACGTAAATTTACCCAGGGTATTTCCGAAAATATTTGCGTTGAAAAATTACGAAATAATAAATTCGCATTAGTAACTCATTGTAACAAATGCAACACAAAATGTTATAGATTTATATCCGATGCATCTACAGAAACAATCATAAAACATTATGGTCAATGCAAACGCGGTGGTAGGTCCAGATCCAGGTCCAAGTGCGGAGCTGGTAAGGTAAGGTCCCGCTCTACCGGGAAGTGTCGTTCCAAGAAGAAGCCTGGCCGCAAGGCCAGATCCAGATCCAGGTCCAAGTGCGGAGCTGGTAAGGTAAGGTCCCGCTCTACCGGGAAGTGTCGTTCCAAGAAGAAGCCTGGACGCAAGGCCAGGTCCAGATCCAGGTCCAAGTGCGGAGCTGGTAAGGCAAGGTCCCGCTCCACTGGTAGGTGCCGTTCCAAGAAGAAGCCTGGACGCAAGGCCAGGTCCCGTTATTGAAAAGTTAAATTATTCATTATTAAACTCATGGGCAATTATTCTATAAGTATCGTTTTTAAATTTAATGTTTTTAATTATCACAGTTAATTTGGTATCGGGTTTATATTCGGTTATGTTGCGTGTAATAAATTCTTTAGGTATAAAAACTTTAAATTTAGCCACTATATCTAAAGCAAATAAACCTTGCTCCAAAATATGTAATAGAGACACAACCAGACTATCGCCAGTATTAACTTTAAAAACTGACATTGATACGTTTACTTGTATAATTATATCTGCGTTCGATCGTTTTATAATAGTGTCTATAATATTGGTTTTCTCATTATTAATAGCCGATACGTAGCCGATTTCACTAAAACACTTACCAACCATTTCATTTTGTATTTTGCGATTTAAAACGGCTAACATATTTTCTTTCGACCCTAAATCTTCGGGGTTGATGTTTATAAATTTACTTATAGTGCGCTCGGTATATATATCTGTAGACATTTTGGTAATTATATATACAATATTGTATATATAATCAATTTTATAATTTTAATAACACAGTGAAACTATTTACACGCGTGACATTTTCAATTCCTATTATTTGCTTACTTATAATATTTAGTTTAGACGGAGAACTATTAAACAGAGGGTAGATCGTATTCGGATTTACATAGTTAAAATACCCTATATTACGACTTTTATCTTTTAAAATATTATCCGCCCAATCAACGCATTTAGATTGCGCCGATGTTAAACTATCCTGTAAATACGCTATATAAATACCATCGTTGAAGTTTTTATTGTAGAAAAAATAAGGTTTATATATGCTATCTTTGATAAAATCAATGGCAACGTGATCGTATACTTTATTGTAAATAGCAATAAATTCAGACCCTTTATATAACATCGTATCCGGTGATTTATCAAATGTTTCAAGGGTTAAATGATAATTTTTGAGTTTACCCCCTACGCGATATCTTTCAAGTTCCGAAGGATTTCGTCTAAACGTTAGTACGAGTGTAAAAAGTACATGTTTTAAGACATCTTTATCGTGAAGAACAATTTTACCGTTTTTCATTATACCATTAGAATCATTAGTATCGAAATCAATACTAGGAATTGAATACTTAAAAGTCGAATCTATCACAAAAGTATTATTTGCAAATGTTTTTATATTTCCGTTATGAGCATCGTACGTTGTGGCGTACATCCACTTAGAATATTCACAAATATAATGGGCTAACAACTTGTTTTGTTTGTATATTTGCAGTTTTGAATATTCACTTGATTCCACGCTACTTATGTATCCATCGATTGTGTTATACGACTCATCTGTCGATCGTTTAATTATTACTGTATACATGAATAACCGAGTAGGGGATGTAATTGATAATTGAACACTATTTCCATTCACCGTGCGTGTTATATTAATATTATCATTACCTACAGTCTCGATCAAATCATTTGTGAAACTTTGAATACTACCAGAAGAATTACTGATTTCTAAAAAGTCGTTTACAACTTCACACTTCATAATAGGTGCAATCGGTTTAGTATCTATTAGCACAGTCGCATTATTTCGATCTTTAAACAATATCGTTCTAGTTCTACCATAATTATCTATTCGTTGTTTTATCGGTTTCCACGATGACGGATGCACTAGATCGCTGTATGTTGTTATACGAGAACTAAGCGAATAGGCTTTTTCATTATCAATATATATATTCAATAAATATTCTGTTAGACGAGGTGGGTAGTCTAGGAGCTTGGCGTTAGAAGATCTATTTATTATTAATTCGTATATTTTTTCTTGAGTTTGCGTAATTGTATTTTCATATAATATAATCGGTGTCTTATCGCGATTTACACCTTCTCTATAAAATCCTTTGCGATGTGTTTTATATACGATACCTTCATCGTTCAATATGAATATATTACAATTATATAATCGTTCGAAAATAATAGATAAAGCTTTTGTATCCACGTTGGTATCGATTTTACGAACTATTTCTGTTTTACTTTGATTATACCAACTTTGTTTCAGTAGAAACCAATATTTTTTAACCGTATCTTTTGTAATTGGAACATAATTGTTTATTTGAGACGAAAGAGCGAAGTTCATTATCTCTAAAAATGATTCGTCCGAACTATCAACTCCGACGCGTTCGAATGCTATTTTATCATTCGTAAATTTGTAAATTAAGGAAATTATATTTTCAGGAAGTACGCCATATTCATCTCTGAATATACGCTTACCAGGTTTTTTAGATAACTGCTGTTTTACTCGTTTTTTCTGATTGATAATTATATCATTGCTATAATAGTTTTTATACGAACTATTTTTCTTTTTCATCTGATCGGATTGATAGCAACATGGTATATACGGTTCTTTTGTCAAGCCAGGCCAAATACTTCTAGCTCCAGCAACTGTTTTCTTCTTACCGCTACATGAATACCATAACGCGGAAGGATCATTTTTGGGAAATTGAAAAATCTTGTTTTCATCATTATCCGAATCATTCAGAGCTTCTTCTTTTGTTTCAAATGAATTGGGGGTTGTGCTACATCTAGACGCCTGACCTTTAGTAGCATCTACGATTTTTTTAGGTTTTTCAATCACTGTATCTTTAATACTTTCAGACCACGTTTCTATTTCTAAATCTTCCAAAAAACTATCAAATACTTTACTCAACGATGAATAGGTTTTTCGCAAACTATTTGCATTAAAATTATATAAACCTATGATTTTTACAATATAATCTTTAAACTTTTCTATGTCACTTACGGTAAACGTAGATGACACAGTAGAAATATTAATTCTAATGTCTATTTGACCATCAATTTCTTGTTCTGTTAACACAAATGTTACGCGTTTTAACGGAGTTATACTTTTATTATCATAAATTATAGTGGTTATACTTTTTAATGTTTGATCGTGTTCATTTACAGTTAGTAAATCGAATCCCGGGTTATTCATAATCATATCTAGTAACAGTATTATATTAATCTTCTGATTATTAACATAAAACACGCCGTGAGGTTTAAATTTTGAGAAAACAAAATCTTTAGGTAAGTTAAACGTATCTACTAATAACGATTCTATATTGCTTATATCATCTGCTTTGTTTTCATTGTCTTTTTTGTATTCGAATTCTATGTTAATATCAGGTGTATCAGTATCTCTGTATACACGTAAATATTGATATAACGAATTACTCGAGGTAGGAATATCTATAAATTTAAGCTCAATTGTATCAGGGGATATACTTATCCAATCAGAAGTTATCGGCAGGTTGATATTCGTATATACTTTGGATAAATTATTAAATGTAGCGTACGGAATACGATGTGATAATTTGATTTCATTGAAAATTTGCTCCAATGGTTTGTTATTATTTACAACCGCTTTGAACGTTACTCTATCAATAACAAAAGGTGTAAGTTGCAGACTCATTATTTTATAATTAGCATTAATTTTAAATTGCAAATATTTTTTATAGTTGCAATTTTAATAATAAAATTAGAGAATCGGGAATCCAAGAGCTCCGCCACTGATTCTGCACATATTCCAATTAACCGCCGTAACATCGAGCGTCCTCGCATGGGCCGGGGCATGTGAATGATCGTAACAAGGGAAAGGACCAAATTTAGAAGTGGCGGATCCTAATGAGTCACCACCAACGCGTGTATTTAATAGCGTATCGTTGTCGTTTTGGGCATTTCTCCATAATGTAGCGTCAAGGGATACATTTGTAAGTTTCCCGTAATTAGTTGATCCTTGGGGTTCGACACTTGCGAGATTCAACGCGTATGAATAGCAATGGTACCCCTTCTCGTCGGGAATCACATCCGCATGCATGTAAGGCTGCATCTGCGTGAAATAGCTACCTGATTCACTCAAACGAATGGTATTCTCATACTTAACTACGACATCCTTAATAGGATTATAAGAAACCAGACGACCCTTCTCGGCATCGAATACATTTCCCTTCAACTTATTAACGTCTTGAACCAACTGTCTCAACAGATCTAAACCGTTAGCACCGCGCAAACGAGATACTATGGCTGACGCATATGGGGCGGGAACGGCGGCAGCAGCTCCC
>JGI10211J34971_10000501_pt1 | contig 32006 bp, 46 predicted proteins | sample Etolagsediment_FD_34971 | JGI IMG/M metagenome (IMG submission 34971)
TCCTCCAGCTTTTTTATAAGCCTTTGCCAATGCTTGCGCTTTACGCGCTGACCATTGACCGGCGGCTGTTCCGTGAGAAGCTTGACTTTTTATACGATTAAAAATCTGCTTCCTTAATCCGGGCTTAGTATAGTTACCAGCCTGATTAACTTTTGATTTAGTTTTTGTTTTTGTTGCCATACTATGATCTTCCTATTGTTGTATTAATCACAGCTTGTACTTCTTGCATTGTATCTTTTGCTGAATCCATTGCAAGNTTTGCTTCTTTTAATTTACGATCTTCATCTTTGTTTTCATCATCAATCATTAATTTAGATTCTTCTAAATCCATTTTNTCTTGATGTACTTTCATATCGTTCATTAANTTCTGCGCACGTAATGCTAAGTCTTGTCGTTGTATTTCAATTTGTTCTTGTGCTGTATCTTTTGTTTCACCAGACATTATTCTCGCTTTTTCTTCATCTAACTTCATAACTTTGTCAGAAGCATTTGCAGATAATAAAGCAATTTGATTTTCCATTTCTGGTGGCAGTTGTTGGCCAGACATTATCATTTGTTGCATTTGTGGATTGTTTATCATTTGCGCCATTTCTTGTCTATATTTCATAGCTAAGTGATCTTGTAAATGTGACATTAATATTTGTTGCATACCCGGACTTTGGTATGACGGGTTTTGTAAAAATGTTCCATGTGCCACAATATGTGCATCATGATTTTGATCTGGTCTTGCTTGTAAAGGTGCCCCCTTTAATGCCGCCATATTTTCTGAAATAGGATCAGCACTAAATGGTTGTTGCTGTTGTTTTAAATATCGTTGTGGTTCTTCCACGCCCATCGCTGAAAACAGTTCCATACCTATTTGCTCCATATTGTAAGCAGCTGGGTTCTGTTGAGCGATGGACATGATAGCATTTATTTTCGCAATCCTGTGTGCTTCTGTTGGCATGTTAGGATCGGATACAGGAATGACATCTATACTTTTTAAGTTGAAATCTTTCCTGAATACTTGCTGTGCACCACCTGCTACTTCATAGGGATACAAGTCAGGAAGATACTCAGAGTCTAACCTCGTGAGTATACGCAGGTCTTTTGTTTGTGCCGCGTGTAAACGCTTGTGCACAGCGTTGAACAGTTTTGAAGACTGCTCAAGCAGAGCCATAGTCGTACCGACCGGCCCATAGTTTGACGCATTCTCAACTATATTATCTGTTGAATCAGCAAATTGCTGAGCTAGTTTAGAAGCGTAATCCATTAAATTAAATAACGTAGATGATGGTTCTTTAAATGGTAATATCTGTAAAGACTTACCCAAGTCACCAGCAGGTGCGTTTACTTCTCTAAATTCACCCGGAGCTATTGGCTCGTCGGGGGCAAGGACACGAAGTCCGTGTGCCTTAAAACCACCCGGCAAGTTAGCAAAGGTACCAGCATCAATTAATTGACGCATGGAGGAAGTAGCTGTTTTAGTTAATCCACCAATTAAATGAATATAACCATAACCATAAAAACCTAAACCCGGAATCATTGTGTAATGAGTAAAGTACATTTTCTTTTTACGAAGAGGATCCTCTTGATCATAGTTTCTTCTAATAGAAAGAATAATCCCTTCACTTGTCATGTGAACAACGTACGGTAGTTTGATTCCGTTTGGATCTTCAAAACCCGGTAGATCTATATTCGCATGTATTTCTAAACAATCTATATATTCATCGTTTGATCCCGGTTGAGAACTTCCAACAACTTCATCTTCTAATTCTTTTGCTCCGCTTTGTTCAATGCTATAGTCTGGATCGACTTCAACATCTTTAAAGATTCCTGCAAGTTGCATTTTTTTAATTTCATTTTTAGATAACAAATATTTATGCGTATATCTTTCTGCTGTTTCTAAATCTGATGCATAGTAGTCAGTATAAAAATCTTGTGCTTTAATAAATTGTGTTACTGGTCTTTGTAATGTTGGATTCCAGTATGTTTTTTTAAATGCCGTTCCATATAATGCAACATGAAATAAAAGTTTATCTAGCTCTGGCCCATACTCTGCCATTTGCATTTGTGTTTGCCAATTTAAAAACTGACGTACACGATTTGCTTGTTCTAATTTTTCTTGAGTTTGTGTTCCCATGATTCTTGTACGAACTGGGCCTTCAGTTGGAAATAATTCTTTGTATGCTTTTGCTTGAAACTTAACTACTGATTGTGCAAGTACTGGATGTGTAACACCTGATGCACCGGGAAACGCTCCTGCCCCCTCTTCATATTTTAAACCTAAAAGATTTACACCTTCTTCAGCAATCTCATCATATTCTTCTCTTGATTCTTTATCTTTTTCAAAACCTTCTAATAGATCTGAAGAAACTTTATCAATATCTTCTTCTGCCATTGTATCTGCTAAGTTAGCATCGAATGGCCCAAACATTTGCATAGGTTCTTCGTCCATCAAACCCATAGCTTCTGCTTCTTCTATTTCTTGTTGATCAGTAATTGTAATTTCAGCACCACCGTCTGGTGTAACTGTAACTTCTTCTGAGTCTTCTGTAGGTAACGGTGCGCTTATTGCGTCATCGTCTTCTAATTGTATTCTTTTTTCTATAGCCATGTATCCCCTTTAGTAGTATTTTCTACTTTCCCTATTATAAATCTGTTGTTCCTTTTTGTCAAGCCATGTATCACCACCATGCACAACATATCCACCATTTCGCATCCATATTAATGCTTGTGTTAGCGTATCCATGTAATCATCATGCATTCCTGCAGGAAAAGCTCTTGATTCATCTATAACTTCCATTGCCCAATCCTTTCGAAAGGGGGCAAATATACGTCTATTATGAAACAATGATGTAATGGAGTAAGCTCTTGCCACTTTATCTCTGTCTGGTTGGAACTCAAAGATAGGCAAACCAGTTAAACGTAAATCTTGTATCAATGATTGCCCCGATGCTTTCTTTTCTATTAAGATTGAATCAGGATCATGCTCATTATATTTTTTAACAGCCTTTTCTCGGAGGGTCGGGTAGTCCCATCTACCTTTTTCTGCCCCCAATAAGATCAGATTAGGCATATCTAGTCCTTTTGTAAAGACACCCCACGTTGTAACTGCAGAATAGTCGGCTGTTGTACGTGTAGAGAACGCTGTATCCCATGATTGTATAACATAATCACAGTCAGGTGGGTCGGGATGCTCCCAATTTTGCCACCAATCTAGTTTTATTATGTTTCCTTCCTCCGCAGACGGCGCTTGTCCATACAATGCGTCAAATTTAAAGGGTGGTGTGTTGTTTTTGGTACGAATTATCTCCTCAGTTGACCAATGAAACCCATCTTCGGTGTCTGCTTCTGGCCAAAACGACTCACCAAGTTTTAAATTAGTATAATTCTTGGACAAATATCCTTGATTTATTAATTTTTCCCGCGCTTCTTCTAACTGTTCTAAAGAATCTGTGTTATTTAGGGCAGGAATACGAACTACTTCCCATGTATCAGCCATAGGAGACGTGTCTTCTAGTTCTAAAAGGTGTCCTGCTAAGTCTCTTTCATGCCATCTTGTCATAACAACTACAATTTTACCGCCGGGCATGAGTCTTGTACGTAAACCTGAAGCATACCATTCATTCAAGGCTTCTCTTCTAGCTTTTGAAAAGGCATCTTGCTCTGATATTGGGTCATCAATAATAGCTAAGTGTGCACCAAAACCTGCAATACCTGAACCAGAACCCGCCGCGAGGAACGAGCCTGCATCTTTTCCTTTGTGTTGTATACTCCAACTGTTTGCAGATCTGTTATCTTTACGAATATTTATTTGCGGGAATATAGATTTATACTGAGGCGTATTAACAATATCACGAATAGCGCGGCCGAACCTTGTAGCTAAGTCATCACTATGTGATACCGCAATTTCTTGCCAGTATGGATTTTTTCCCAATGCCCACGCAGGAAAATATGTTGACGTAATTAATGATTTACTAGAACGGGGGGCAACAAATACCATGAGGCGATCTGATTCGCTGTTTGCTATTTTCATGAGTTGATCACATAATAATCGGTGATGCGGCCCAACACTAAAGGCTGGGTTCATAATCATAACAAAAGCTAAGAGATCTTCTCTTGCTTGTTGAACGGCCACTCGGGTGGCGGCGTTTCTATCTTCTGTCGTTAATGACATATACTTCATCTCCCCAAATTACCAGTTGCGAGAAAACGTCTTGCGGTGGATTCTTTGGATCATATATGTCTAAGTTTGGATGTAGTACCATGTTGACGTCTCCTGTTACGTTTATTGTTGGCATTAAAATTTTTTACTATAACCTATTGTTACTTTATCTTTTCCTATGTCGACAGATAAACCTTTTGGTATAGATTTTTTAATTTTTTTATAACCCGGTATTTTTTCTAATTGTTTGTCTGTTTTATTTTTGACAATATTTTTTAGATTAGATATTGGGTTACTTGTTTTATCGTTTGTTGTAAAGTTAGACATTATCTACCTCTGCTGCCCCCTACCTTCTCAGATTGCATTTTAGCACGAAGTTTATTTTTTGCTTTACCTTCTTCGCCTCTATCAAACTTACCTTCACGTTCTTGTTTCTTTACATCATTAAGAAGTGTTTTAAATTTAAAGCCATCGGCTTTCATTCTTTCTTTTAACTTTTGTATTTGGAATTGATATTTATTTAAACCATCTCCAACTTCTGACGCAACAAGACGTTCTTTATTTTTTAATAAAGTTTTTAATTGATCGCCATATTTACCCATAGCGTTTGGTTTAAAACCTTTACGTCCTTCTTTATTTAATTTAGCAGTTCTAGCTTTTGATTCTTTAGTATTAGCTCTAGGATCTACTGAGTCTTTTTTCTTATTCATTTCTTCTAATTCTTTTTTTCGTTTAGCGCGTTTCTCTTGAAACTCTCTATTCGCTACTTCTAAAGGTATATTCATTATTTGTCCCCGACTAGTTTAAGTTTTGGTGCGGCGATTTTCTTTAGTCGCTCGACGTCACGTTCAATATCTTCTTCCGAGTTGCCTGTAGCAAAAGCATTCTGTACATTCATCTCGGTGATATTCTTCTCAGTCCACATCGCTTGATGTTTACCAAGTAATTCTAGGGAGCGGATAGCCGCGTTGTAATCGCCCTCTTGTTCAGTCTTTTCAGCGATACGCACTAGGCGGCGTAATATATCATCCGCTTCAATTTTAGTGCGCTTTGTTTGTTCAGCCTTTAGTTCAGCAATCCTTGCCGATACGTTTGGGTTACGAACAATCTGCCACGCATTCTTCTTGGCATGTTGTTCTCCGTAGCCCGCGCGTACAGCAGCTCGCAGTGCATTGAGATCTTTAATGAACTCTTGGCAAAACTGCTCTTGTTGCGGAGTTAGTGTGTCACCTTTTGGCATAGTTAATATTATACACGAAGTGGGCTTGTAATTCAAGTACCGTTGCTGTATAATAGGGGGGCAGGGCCGAAAGGTCTTGCGTCTCCTGTATAGTGGGAGAGGATTCAGTGCAACACACACACACACACTTCACACAAAAGCACACCTCTCCCCTTTTATCTCAAAAAGCTAAAAAGCTAAAAAGCTAGAAAGCTGACTGGTCGGCGGCCGGGCTGTCTTGAAAAGCTGAAAAGCTGAAAAGCTAAAAAAAAGTTTGAAATTTTGAAAAAATTTTTCGAGGTGCATATGTATATGTGTATGTGTGTGTAATTTTCCCCCGCCCCCCTCGACCGACCGACCGCCCCCCACCCTACAAGGGTGCGACAACTTGTCCCAACCTCGTGCCTTATTTCTGCCACAATTATATGCTAAGGGATTTTGTTCTCGTTTTGTTCCTCTCTTTATAATAGCAACCCGACCTCGCTGTTCCTGTTTTGTTCCTGTGGATAAGTCTAAAAATGACCTCATTGTTGTCTTATTTGTGCCACATTTAAGTTCTATCTTTTAACCATAGCAAGAGAGCTAGACACCTAGTCAATCCCTCTTTAGATTGCTACCCCTCGATCGGTTTTGAGGGTGCGACAATCTGACTATTGACTTGGTATCCTGTTCTGATATGCTTAGAAAAAGCGAGGTAAAAAATGGCTGTAAACTATGGAAATAGCTACCGAGTTTATACAGAAAAGCAAACGCCAATCGGTCGTAGCCCTGTCTATAATTCGGTAAAAAATGAATATGAAGTTGTGAGTGATCGCAATAAAATTGTGACTAGGTATCCTACTCATAAAATGGATTGTAGCGAGTTAAGAATTGATGGCTTTCACAGATCAAAAGTCAATCAAATAATCGAACAAGCAAAAGCCAAAAAAGGTAGAAAACCCGCTTGGCTCAAAGAATTTAACAAAACTATTAGATAAGGCAATATTGCCTTATTTTAACCATATTTATAAATTATAAACTATTTTAACAAAGCGAGGTATTTTATGACTAAAAAAACTTTTGAAAATATTGCTCGTATCATTGGCCGATTATGTGCCAACGATTGCGAGGGATTGACTAAAAATAATCTTGTCAATGAATTTGTCAGTTTATTTTCTGATGAAAATCCAAGATTTAATTCTAAGAAATTTCTTAGTTATATTGAGAGTAGCGAGGAATTTAATAACATCATAGCAAAAGCGAGGAGCAAATAACATGAGTAAATTATACATGAAAAGATTTAATCCTGTATTAGATCAATCACAATATGAACTGTTAAACAGAACTGAAACCAAATACATTGAGCCAATCGATGATGATTTCGACAATTTCAGTTTTGAGGAAGAACAGACCCTTAACAAAGAATTGGGAATTGAATTTAACCAAGAAATAAATCGAGGTATCAAACAATGGCTATAAATTTTACTGATTATGTTCTTGACTTCCAAGAGGAATTGCAAGAGAAGTTATCCGAGCAAGATTATAATGAGGTAATGCTCGAAAAAGCAGACAGCGAAAATTAATACTTGACAATGCCTCTCAATAATATATGAGAGGTATTCTCAAATATTAGAATTAGCTAGTATTTGAATACGAAAAATTAAAGAGGTGTTTTATGACATTACTTGAATTACTTAGATCACATTACGCATGGACTAACGAAGAAATTTTAAACGTTATTCAAAATAAAGATATGCCAATGCGTGATTATGATAATTGTATTGACTTTGTTAAACAAATCCAAATGGGTGCATTTAGGATTCATAGACGTACAAGTCATTCAGAGATGGCAATTAGTCTCAAGCACAACAATAATCTATGGCATTGTGATGATTGCGAAATTATTGAACATTTTGATGACTTGAGTTCTGTAAATCATGGAGATTATTCTGTTTGTAATAGTTGCCTAGATGATAATTATTATTATTCTGAAAGCCACGATACGTACAGACATAATGATGATTATGATGAGTACGAGGAAAATTATCAGCAAGACAATGGCACATACAATTATGATACCAACGTCTTGGATTATGTATCGCACCAAGAACTCGACCATGAACGTAAGCATAAAAACTTACAATACTATGGTATTGAACTTGAAGTTGAACGTAGAAAAGATTGTCCATATGATATTGCAGACAGCATTAATTGTATGTTTGATGATTTTGCTATCTGTAAAAATGATGGCTCACTCGACAATGGCTTTGAGATTGTGACAGCACCAGCCACTTATGGCTTTCACAAAGATCGTTGGGAAGATTTTTTCAACAGTAAATTGTGCCAAGAAAATCTCAAAGGTTGGAATACTGATACAGCAGGACTTCACATTCACATTGGTAGAAAAACATTACGACCAACAGACATTGGTAAAATTCTAGTGTTTGTTAATGATGACATCAATGAAAATTTTATCAATGGTATCGCAGGTCGCTCATCTCAACAATGGGCAAAGCGATCACCGAAAAAAGTATCTGATGTGTTGCGACCTTCTGGCGAAAAGTATGAGGCTGTCAATACAAATCATTATCATACTATTGAACTTCGTATATTCAGAAGTAATATTACAAGACATGGTTTTTATCGTGTCCTTGAGTTTACCGATGCTCTTGTAAACTTTGTCAAGCTAGGAACTACTCTAGCAAATACAACACTTCATTACAAAGCATTTTGCCATTTTGTGTCCAAACCAGAATGGCGATCACAATATCCTAACTTACTTGCATGGCTTATTCGCAAGGGGTATGTGAAGGATATGCAACCAAGTCGTAACGTTGTTGTTACTGACTTACTTGAAACAGCTACTAACTGAAAGGGGTAGATTATGTGCTTAATTATAGCAACCGAAAATCCAAAACAACTATCATCAGCTTTATTGGAAACAGCTTATGAAAATAATTCTGATGGTTTTGGTGTGATGTTTATCAATAAGGGTAAACTTCATACACACAAAATTGTACCAAAAACATTTGCAGACATCGAAAAGATGTGGTCTAAATATCAAGACCTTGAAACCCCAATGGGTATTCACTTTCGATTTGCAACCAATGGCGATACAAACAAATCAATGTCACATCCATTCCAAGTGCTATCCAAAGCTAAAGGAGATGACAGAGATATGTGGGTAATGCACAATGGCCCTCAGTTGCCAACGCCTATGATTGACGACAACAAATCTGACACACATCAGTTTGTCAAATGGGTGTTGCGACCGCAACTATCAGCCAATCCAAAACTATTGCACAACGCCGAGTGGCAATCCATGATTGAAGAATTGATTGGTACAGACAAACTTTTATTTCTTGATGGCAAGACTAAAGAGTTTGTTATCTTCAATGAAGATCAAGGTAAACACATGGATAATATTGGGTGGCTATCCAATACATATTCCATACAACCTTCGTACAGTTCCACGACACGTACCAAATATTGGAATGACAAAACTAATGAGATCGAAGATCGATCTAACAAGTGGACTTATGATGATGAGTATTGGTCTTATGGTCACTACTCTGGTAGGAATTATTACAATACTACTAAGACACCTGTAAGTATGCAAGAGCCAAAAACTAATACGCAACTTGCACTACCTTTGTCGGAAGATGAAACCGATGAAACCATGTGGAATGGCAAGACTCTCTTATGGGAAGATGTTGTTACCTTAGATAAAGATGAAATCATATCGTTATGTGAAGAAAATCCTGTTGGTATGGGTGTTCTAATCAGCGAAGAATTTGTGGGGAATAGATAATGACGAACTACTTTAAACCAACTGTTGATACTGACTACAACCAAACAATAGTCTTTGGTGTGTCAACCTCTAATCGTAAAAAAGATTTCGGTCTTGTCAAGGCTTTAGGTTATAGATTTAACCGAGATACAAAACTTGAAATCGTATGGGCAAACATCCAAAAGATTAATGGGTTTCCACCTTTTGTTCGATTGAAGAATGTACAATTTGGATATGTGCCTAGCGGCAAATCCAGTACTGATATTGTGTGGGTAAATGACAAACGTTATATTCCTGTACGCGAAACACAGTACATTTGTTATCGAGGTGTGCGTATCCGAAAAGCAGAGTATGATACGTTGCACAGGCCAGGCCAAAAGGAATGGACAACTGTCGAAAGACAAATAAGACGTGACGAAACGTTGCAATTATCTTTATCTTCATTAGTGAAGAAGTGGAAAGATACTGGAATCTGGGAGCAGATTGGAACAACGACCAAGACAAGTGAATATTTGTCAGTTCTTACCCCACAAGAATTTCTATCACATAAAAGTTCTGGGCCGATAACACGAGTCGCACAATCGATTGCAGATTTAAGGGGGCATTTCGTAATACCAATGAAAGCCTTAGCAGTGCAACTGGCCAATACTTATGGCGGACTTTCAATACAACAGTTGTTCTACGAAAACCAACCACGTTACGCTGTCGAGTAACACCGAAAGAACACCGAAAGAATACCGAGCGTACCTGTTTTCCTGTTAGGGGGGCAGGTATGTATTATTATATAATAAAAATAATAATAAATTTTAAATCGTTAATAGGGGTTTCGCATACCCCCTTTACCCCAAAAGTGGGTACGTTCGGTGTCCTATCGGTGTCATATCGGTATTATTCGATTGACAAATAAGGAGATTATGATATGATTACTTTAACTTTAATAACTTTTATATGCGGTATGGCGTGTGGCTTTATTGCATTTGGAACTTATACCTTTGTGAAGGAGGGCAGATGAAATGGTTGACACTACAGTTCTTTATACTGTTATTTTTATTATCGGTTTATTCATCGTCTGGTATATAAACAGATGATTATCGGAAAATATATACCTGACAACGCATTGCAAGTGCGATACATACATCCATACTACGATACAGATGAAGATGGTTATCGTTACATGGTTAATGAAGATGAGGCGACCGATGTGTGGCAGCTTATCATGGATGTAAACAGAACATGCAAACCTTTGTACTACAGACGACGCGTATCTGAATACGCAAGAGATGATGTGCGACGTTGGAACAGATCAATCAATGACGCCAACCGAAACACAACTGACTTTCAAGATTGGTATCATGTGCGTGTCAAGAAGGTTGGCAGACGTGTGTTGATTGTTCATGATCTACCATACTGGATGAAAGTATATGCAAGACACAAGAACACAGTGCCGCGAAACCTAAATGTATTAAACGCACCGAGACTAACACCAAGCAATCGCAACCGCAATGTGTCCGCACATATTGACGACGCTTGGCAAGCTCTAGAAGAATCATGGGAAATGGAAAGGAGAAGGGCAGAGAATGACGAACGTTAATATAAATAAAAAAGACTTAAACATTTTAGAGATAGAATGGATTGACGCAGTGTCGGATGACAACTCATGGCAAGACATAACTGAATTGCAAAAACAAAAGCTAAGACCCGTCACAAGTGTCGGATATTTATTGAAAGAAGATAGCAAATCTACCATTATTGTGTCATCTTTTGATGAAGAAAGTCAATGTGGTGGTGGGGGTGTGGTTATTCCTACCAACTGTATAATAAAAAAGACAATACTAAAAGGACAAATTGATGTCGAATGATTATAATTGGAGAACTAATCTATTCGTCTATGGTACACTAAAGAAAGGGGGCAGACTTCACAGTGTGCTTGGCAACTCGGCGGAGTTTGTAGGACAATATGTCACAGCAGATTCTAAGTATGATTTGTTTAGTTACGCTAAGAGTTTTCCTATCATGGTAGCCAGAGAGAATGGATACAAAGTAAGAGGAGAGGTGTGGTCGGTCACACCAGAAAGTATGGACAGGGTAAATGCAATCGAGAGTGGCTCGCATTACTACCCATTCCAGATAGATGTGATGAATGAACACACAAAAGAATATGAAATCGGTTCGGCTATGACATTTTTATTCCCGGGCAACAAGCACAAACTTATGCCTGTGTCAGATATCAATGAGGTCGGCGGAGTAAAGGAGTGGATATGTTAATAGATTTATTAGGGTTTTCTACATTGTTTTTTAGCTTGACATCTTTTTTGATAATTGCTATTGTAGGATTCATAACTGAGGCTAAGTTTCAAAATCCGTTTGTTATCTTAGTCATAATATTTTACATAATAATTGGAGTTCGAATATGGAAAAACCTATCAAACAAAAACCAGAACTAGAATTAGCAGACATCGATGACCTCATGGAAGAGGGAGACTTTGTCATGGATGGGTATCAAGTTAACTTAGATCCCAACCAACATTATAATAATGATGATCTTGGCGTAGACCATGATGATTATGAAAACATACAGGAGGAATATGGCTTACAATCCCAAGACGTACAACCTATTGCACTCGACAGATTTATCGAACGCATTGGAAAAAGCCGTCGATCATCTAGATAATAGTGAAAGTGAGGAACCATTTTTAGAATTGAAATGTGATAAACCTTTCTCATTACAGATGAGATTGTATCGGTATGTGAAAGCATACAAAGTTCAAATGCGTGACAAGTCTGAAGTTGATGAGTGTCGCTATGATCATTTGATATTTAAATCAACAGATGATTCAGTGCGAATCACATCAGCTTTAGAACAAGACACATCATTTGTTATCACAGATGAGAAAGGAAATAATTTATGAGCAAAGAACTATCAGACGTTAATCAAAAACTATTTGTTGATTGTCTAGACGATTTGAAAAAACCTATTGCCGATCTGTGTGCCAAGTATCCAATCGCTTTGGTCGAGGCCGCGCTAATTGAATTGGGTATGCGTATGATCTTAACATCGGCAGGAAGTTTGCCCGCGTTACATATGCTATCGGTTTGTGTGCAGAACGCCACATCAATCGGACACTTGATAGAAAAAGACATTGCTTCCATGAGGGAAGAAGGTCAGGAACCAGATGCATTGGAGGATTGGTTATATAATGCAAACATTACAGGAAAAACAATACATTAATCATGTTCCAACCCAACTAAAATATTGGGCAGATCAAATGTATGACGCAGAATTTGAGGAACGTTGGCGTGCATATCATGAAGCAAAGGGTATGTACGAACATTACAAAGCATTAAACGATGAAGGGATAGAACATGAACCAAATTTTTAAGGTCACACCGAAACACGATCTATCTTGGTATATCAAATGGGCGGCGACAGTTATTCTATTAACTGGCATGACATTGACTAGCCTTGAAGTTGCCCCCTTTAATCTGTTCTTTCATTTAGCGGGTGTGTCTGGTTGGTTAGTCGTGGGGATGTTGTGGCACGATCGCGCACTAATAACAATCAATTCAGTAGGTGTATTTATTTTCTTGACAGGGATAGGTAAATACTATATTATGTAATTCAATAAGGAGGTGTGTGTGAAACAACTTTATAAATATATTGCAAACAAAATACGTATGTTCAAGAAGTGGACAATGCGTAAATATAAACCTCATAAAAAATATATGAGAGGAAGGAAGACCAAATGACAATCGATGTAACTGATTACGATAGACTAACAGCGGATAATCAAGTAAGACTTTTAAATATACTTCTTGATACAAACAGAAAACTAGAAAGGATAGCCACTGTTTTAGAAGGAAACGCAGAGGAAAAACCAAAGGAGACCAAATGAAATTTGATGTAACAACAAGTCATATGTTTACACAGCATTGGATAGTAGACGCAAAAGACAAGGACGCAGCGGCGCAACAAGTCATGCAGTCTGACATGAAGTTTGATAAATCAAGTCGTAAGTTTGTATCAAACAAATTGACAATGGGTTTGGTTACAATACCAGACGCCAAGATTATGGCGGTCGAACCACTTGACCAGTTAGAAACAAACTATGATGAAATCAAAGTGGAAGACGTACCTTATGAAGGGACAGACCCAGAATGAAAATAGATGTACGAAGTAACGAGTCTTTATATGTAGAACTCAATGGTTGGGTATACTACATTGATGATTCAACAGGCGAGCAGATCGTAAACAAATGGAGAGCTGATGACCAAGACGAATGAGTTAGAAATACCAACAGAACTTTTAGAAAAAGATCCGTTGGAGTTGGCCGAGAATCAACAAGACATAGATACAATCATTGCGTATTTAAAAGCAACTCGTGAGAATATTAGAGCCGCGGAAAAATCTGGTAAAAGAATTACAGGTAAGACAGCGAGAACAAAAACAAAACCCGTTACTGAGGGGAGCATACTCGATGTGTTAGTTAAAGATGTCTAAGCCAGATAAAGTACCTAAGTATATTTATGTAAACGATAAACCAAAACAAGTGGTGTGGGATACGTCAAGTCTTTCAACTTTCTTGGCGTGTCCTCGTTTATATAATCTAACAAACCTACGCGGGTATAAGTTAAAGAGTTATGGTACGGTCACGGGCTTTGGTTCCGCGGTACATGACGCGTATGAGATACTAGATAGGGGCAGGTTTCATGGTAAAGATAAACAAGAGACAATGCGTGAAGCTATTACATATACTTTAAAAACATACGGCCCAGATCTTGCACAAGCAGAAGATAAAGCGAGAGGATTAGAAGCTACCCTTCGTGCAATCGTGTGGCGCGTAGAAGAATACTGGGATGACAACATTAAGATTGCGGCCATGCCAGACGGTGAGCCGTGTCTTGAGAAAAGATTTGAAGTACCCTTTGGTGAGACAGGTAAAAGATTTTCTGGCAGGATAGATAAGATTGTAGAGTTTGAAGGTGGATTATATTTATGTGATACCAAAACAACAAAGGCATCTTTATCTGAAATGTATTTCAGAATGTATCAACCAAACAATCAAGTGTATGCGTACCTATGGGCGGCGCGTCACATATTAGATTTACCAGTGCGGGGATTCATTATTGATGCAGTACAAACAGGTGTGCATTTTTGCAGATTCAATCGTGCAGTATTTAATGTATCTAACTTATCTATTGATGAGTGGTATCATGACACAGCATACAATTTAAATGTGTCCGACACATACCATGAACATGAATACTACCCAGCTAACTTTACATCGTGTGGAAATTATGGTGGATGTAAGTTTAGAGAGATGTGTTCTGAATCACCAGATCATCGCATGACTATACTGAATGAAGACTTTGAAGTGTCGTTACATAATGACCTTGTTCGTGAAGGCGAGATCATTGATGCAAAAGAATTGTTTAGTAAAAAATAAGTGTTGACAAAAATTTTAATTATGATAATATTACAAAATACAGGAGATAAATATGGCAAGCATAAAGAATCATACATCAGTAGATGTAACCAAGCTATTACTCGTAGGAGATAGTGGCTCTGGGAAAACGGCTTCATTAGCCACCCTTGCAAATGCAGGATACAAGTTACGTATCTTAGATTATGACAACGGCTTAGACATTTTACCCGAGTTCTTAACGGACACAGGTGTCAACAACGTTTCTTATGTAACGTTGAAAGATCCTATGGGTAAAGCGGAGGCATTTCGTAAGGGGGCAGCTTTGATTTCCAACTGGAAAGATGGCGACGAAGAGTTCGGCCCTGTATCTAAATGGACTAACAAAGATGTGTTAGTTATTGATAGCTTAACGTTAATGGGTGAGGCGGCACTTCGTGCGGCTCTTGTTTTTAACAATAAGAAATCTACAGATCAAGCCTCGCAACCCGAATGGGGAACGGCGGCTCGTGATGTACAACATATCATACAGTACATTACAGGATCGGAAACGCCTTGTAACGTAGTTGTTACAACGCACATGCAATACATGGAAGGAGACTTGGGAGTGTCTAAAGCATACCCAACTAGCGTAGGTTCTAAACTATCTACAAAGCTAGGAAGATACTTCAACTGTGTATGCAGAATTGATACACGTTCTTCTAGCAAAGGAACCGAGCGTACATTACGTACTGTATCTGATCATAGAATGGATCTCAAAGTTACTGCACCAAGTCTTATTGGTCAGCAAACTGAGTTGGATCTAGCTAAACTGTTCAGTGCAATACAACAAAATGCACGCAAAAAATTGTCGGCTGACAATGTAGTAAACCTAAAAGGAGGTAATTAATGGCTGATATTCAAGACTTTTTATCGATGAACCCGGATGACGTGCAGGAATCCATAGTGCTACCAGAGGGTAGCTATGACTTTGTGATCACCTCGTATCGTTCGGATAAAGTTGGTGAAAACCAAAACGAAATCGTAAGACTCAACGTCAAGGCAAATGCTGTCTTGGAATCTGAGATTACGGACAGTGACTTAGATCATTGTGAACCTACCAGACTAGAGTTCTGGGCGACATCCCGTGCAATGGGGCAAGGGAATCCTGTCATCTCAATCAAGAAGTTCTTAACCAACACCTTGAGTTTGAGTGGCGCTAGCTTTGGCGAAATGCTAGAGCAAAGCATCGGTCAAACTTTTTCTGGTGTGGTGAAGCACGAGATGGTAGGCAGGAACAAAGACATCCTGCAAGCGTCTGTTAAACGAATAATTAACAAGGCGGCATAGACAAATGGGTGAGTATGCAGTAAATAAAAACGTAGCATCGCAACTTACTGAGGGGGCAAGGATTGCGATAGTCATGGACTACCCGACTGTGACTGAAGTACGATTGAACAAGATGCTTGCCGGGGATTATATTCTTGGCAAAGTTTGTAAACTAGCAGGGATAAAGCTAGAAGATTGCATGCTCACCCACGTCTTTCAAAGACGACCGGCACAGGAAAACTTACAAAACTTTTTTCACAAGAGGAGTGAATACAAGGCTTTGTGCAAAGGTACAGAGTGGCGAACACCCTATCCGTCCTCGACGCTAGGGTTTCTCAAACAGGAGGCGCAACCACATCTGGAGAGGCTGTACAAGGAGATCAATGATATTAAACCTAATGTTATATTAGCACTGGGGGCAGTATCATTGTGGGCATTCACAGGGTATGATAAGATTGGAACTTATAGAGGAGCGCTCATCTCCTCTAACACCTCGCACATCAATGATGATATAAAAATAGTTCCCTCTTATGCCCTGTCGAGTGTTGCTAGAAATTACGCATTGAGATCTATCATGTATTCAGATTTCAAAAAAGCATTACAAGAATCAGAAACAACAGACATAGTAAATATAGAAAGAGAACTCTGGATCGAACCGAGTATAAACGACTTAGATAAATTTAAAGAAGACTTCATCAAGAAGGATAACGCAAAACAACCTTTGTCATTTGACATTGAAACAGCAGGCGGGCGAATAACTTGTATTGGGTTTGCCCCCTCTCCGACTCATGCCATTGTAGTTCCATTTACGTACGGATACTGGAAGAATGATGATGAAACTAAAGCATGGGACTGGGTTCGAGATTTACTAGAAGATAAACAGATTGTAAAGGTGGCACAGAATCAATCATATGATGTGTCATGGTTAAAGTATAAACAAAACATAGATGTAAAGGGTATTGTACATGATACGATGCATGCTCAACATTCTTTACAACCAGAAATGGAAAAAGGTTTAGGCTTCTTAGGCTCCATATACACTAACGAGGGTGCATGGAAAACTCTAGCCAAGTTTTCAGATAGCACGAAAGCCGATGAATAGTGAAGCGACCAAATTACTTTTCTGCCAAAGACGTTGATGACCGTTGGGCGGATCAAGTCAACACCGTCCGACTCTGGCGTGCCGTTATTGATCAAGTCTTACAAGATTTAATTTACGAAGGCAAAGGAAAAGACGACAAGCGATCACATTTAACTGCATGGGAGTGGTTGAATGACACAACAAAAGGTAATGACTTTGCGTTTGTCTGTGAGTTAGCAGACTTAGATGAAGCAAGAACACGTAAAGAAATTTACAAACTAATGGAGAAGTTTTATGGTAATAAATATAGAAGAAAACTTAAGACAAGCCTTGAAAATATTAAAAGGGCCAAGAGAAAAAGAGTACGGAAATAAAAAAGATAATCATGAAAACATCGCAGGTTTATGGTCAGCATATTTAGATACTAAAGTTTCAGCACACGATGTTTCCATTTTAATGTTACTGTTAAAGGTAGCAAGATTAAAGTCTGGCCAACCTTCCAGAGATACATACGTAGACATGGTAGGGTATTCAGCAATAGCGGGGGAACTGAGTGATAAAAGTAAGCAATAATAATTTAGATTTAAAACCATACAACGACGAGCAGATCAACTGGATATACTGTGCATTAGATTGTACGTTGACACAAGAGATTTGGTCTAAGATATCAGAAGAACTTGATGAGACAACAAAAGGTACGTATGAGTTTGAACTAAAAAGTCTTAAACCTGCAATGGCTATGACGTTACGCGGTTTAAAAGTAGATGAAGATAAAGTCAAGGCAATAAAAAAACCTCTTAAAGAAAAGAGATTACGTCTTGAAAGAATGTTGCATTTGTTTTCACAAGCGGTATCTGGTAAAGATTTAAATCACAACAGCCCAGTGCAGTTGAAGAAACTTTTATATGAAGATTTAAATTTACCACCAGTTGTTTCTTATGCTAAAGGTAAACAAAAGATATCAACCAACAGAGATGCTTTAGAATCTTTATCGGATTCTTATCCAAGAGCCAGACCTTTTTGCAGAACAATACTTGCACTGCGTGACATTGATAAAAACTTAGGAGTGCTTGCGTCAAAGCGTGACCCTGATGGTAGAATAAGATGTTCTTACAATGTAGCGGGTACAGAGACAGGCAGGTGGTCATCAAGAGAATCACCATGGCGTACTGGTACAAACTTACAGAACATAACAAAAGATTTACGTGAAGTATTTATACCAGATACAGGTAAGCAAATGTTTTATGCAGACTTAGAACAAGCAGAGTCACGTGCCGTTGCGTACTTGGCTGCGGATGAAAACTATATCAACGTGTGTGAAAGTACTGACTTGCATACTGAAGTTGTTAAAATGGTATGGCCTAACATGGGTTGGACAAACGATCCAAAACAAGATAGAGCTATAGCAGATCGTAATTATTATTTACACCACAGTTACCGTGACATATGTAAACGAGCAGGACATGGAACGAACTATGGTGTGTCGCCACACTCACTAGCAAGACAGATAAAGATCAAAGTGTCACAGGCTACACGATTTCAGTTGCTTTATTTCGGCGGTGTGATATCATCAGTTAGTTTAGAAAGATGGCACAAACAAGATCCAATGGGAGGCTACCAAGAATTATTAGATATGGGAGAAAAGATTGGCAAAGATACTCTCAAGATTAAGGGGGCATTCCCCGGCATACGTGTGTGGCATAACACGATACAACAAGAACTAATTGAGAAGGGTAGCTTGACAACACCTATGGGTAGGCGTAGACATTTTTGGGATAGACTAAAAGATGCGTCAACCTTGCGTGCGGCGATTGCATTTGTACCACAGTCAACAATAGGTGACTTGCTAAACTTAGGTTTGTGTCGAGTGTATGACGAACTGCAAGAAGCAGGTGTAGAAATATTAGGTCAAGTACACGATGCGATACTAGGGCAATGTGATAAGGATAAAGTAAATGATCTTATGCCACAAGTTCTTGATAGAATGCACAATCCATTGATGGTCAATGGACGCAAAATGTTAATACCTTCTTCCGTAGAGGTGGGAGATAACTGGAAGGATTTAAAAACATGGACGATATAAATAAAGTATATGTAGAGAATGGAAAGATAATAGTAGAGGAACCTAATAAAGGCACAACCAAATGCGATGGAGCAGAGATTGAAGGGCCTTCCGTTTTAAAGCAAGACGATGATGGAAACATATGGATAGAAACAAAAGCTAAAGTGGTAAAAATTGTGAAGATTCTGCCAGAAAACATTTCAATAACGAATGAAAAATAATGGCAAGAAAATTCAAAGACTTTGTTCAAGCGTCTGTTGACGCCATAAAAGATAGTCCAATACCAAAACCATTTGCTAAGTGGACAGCACTGTCTGCTATAGCCGGTGCTATGGGTAGACGTGTATGGTTTCCAATGGCAAACTATAACATTGGTTCTAATCTTTTTGTTATATTGATTGCACCACCGGGCAGAAATAAATCAGTAAGTTTGATATTACCTTTCTCAAAAGTATTCAGCAGACTTACTACTCCTGTTGGTTCAACACCAGAAGATCATAATTTCAATTCTGGATTAGCGGAATATAATTTAAAAGATTATCCTTTATACAGTATTCAAGATAGAATCACGCCAGAAAAACTAGCAGTTGACATGACTAAAGTTACACGTATGGATATGCGGTTGGGTAATATTGAAAATGAGTTTCAATTTTACGACTCGTCATTGACTCTTGTAACGTCGGAGTTTGGTACATTCATGGGTCGTAATGAAAGGTACTTACAAATGTTTCTTACAGATATGTGGGATGCTAAAGATTCATACAGTCACAAAACAAAAACAGCAGGGGAGTATCTTATTCAAGGCCCTTGTTTAAACTGGATAGCTTGTGCTACACCAACACAGTTTGTTGACAACTTACCAGAAGACGCAAAGTCTCAAGGTTTGTTATCAAGAATTATACCTGTGTTTTATGAAGGCGAAAGAATACCACAAGACTTACGACAAAAAGTTATTAGTGAACACACAATAAATGATTTACGAAATGATTTAAGTCTTATCGCAAAGATACATGGGCCAATGCAGTTTGATAAAGAAGCTTTTGAAATTGCAAACCAAGATATCTATGACAACATACAACCAGAACCAACTGATCCACACCTGTCCGAGTATGGACAACGACGTGTGTCGCATTTCTTAAAGGTTGCTATGTCCGTATCAGCGGCGCGTGGTTCTTCACGTTTCATTACGAAGGATGATTGGGAAACAACAAAAGAAACTATGTTTGATATGGAAAAAGATATGCCAAAAGCCTTGGAAGGTTTTGGTATGGCAAAGACAGGGCGTATTGCTCACGACATGAAGGTGTGGCTAGATGCCACACTTGCTGCGAGTGGCAAGAACCATATGCAGTTGCGATTCTTTAAGAGAGAACTGTTAAGAAAGATACAAAATCCCGGCGAACTGGATCAAACAATCAAAGCGATGCAGGATTCTGGGTACATAAAGCTAGAAGGTAATTTAATTTTTCCAAAAAAGTAATTGCTTATGGAAACAAAAGATGCTATACTACAAAACTTTGTGTGTAAAATAATTGAGAGGAAATATGAAAGTAGAAATTGATTTAAATAAAGATGGCTTGTTGCCTAAAAATGCTGTGGATATCTTGCGTGACAGGTATATGTTACCAGAAGAAATAAGTCCACAAGAATCCTTTGCCAGAGCATGTATGGCTTTTGCAGATAACAAGGCGCATGCCGAGAGATTATATAAGTATGTATCTAATCTGTGGTTTATGTTTGCTTCTCCTCTCTTATCTAATGGTGGTACGGACAGAGGTCTTCCCATCTCTTGCTTCTTGAATTATGTACCCGACAGCCGTACTGGATTGTCTGAACACTATACAGAAAACATCTGGTTGTCTAGTATGGGGGGCGGAATAGGGGGTTATTGGGGCCATATTCGCTCACAGGGACAGTCTACAAGCAAAGGTAATAAAACTACAGGGGTAATTCCTTTTATGCACGTAGTGGACTCGCAAATGGTAGCATTTAACCAAGGCTCTACCAGACGTGGATCGTATGCCAGCTACATGGATATATCTCACCCCGAAATTATAGAGTTTATGGAGATGAGAAAGCCGAGTGGCGGCGATGTCAACAGAAAGAATCTAAACCTGCACCATGGTGTGGTAATATCAGACAAGTTTATGAAGGCGGTTGAAGGTGATCTAGATTGGAATCTTATAGATCCAAACAGCAAGGATATAGTAAAGACAGTAAAAGCTAGAACCCTGTGGATAAAGTTGTTGGAAACTAGAGTTTCAACTGGTGAGCCGTATATCATGTTTGGAGATACAGTCAACAAACATTTACCCAAAGAATTAAAAGCTAAAGGTTTAAAGGTACATCAATCTAATTTATGTAGCGAGATTACCCTACCAACTGATGAAGATAGAACAGCCGTGTGTTGTTTATCAAGTTTAAATTTAGAATACTTCGATGAGTGGTCAAAGGATGAAATGTTTTTAGAAGATATTGTTAGAATGCTAGACAATACTTTAACATCATTCATCAAATCTGCCCCCTCTACGATGTGGCGTGCTATCAAAAGCGCAGAGTCTGAAAGGTCTATTGGTTTAGGTACAATGGGTTTCCATTCTTANTTACAAAAGATTGGTATCGCATTACAAAGTCCAATGTCAATGGGGCCGAACCTAAAAATATTTAAACATATTAAAAAGAAATGTGANGAAGCTAATATGTTATTAGGAAAAGAAAGAGGCGAAGCGCCAGACATGAAAGGCACCGGAAAAAGATTTTCTCACATGACTGCAATCGCACCGAATGCAAGTAGTTCGGTTATATGTGGGAACACCTCGCCAAGCATCGAGCCACTACGTGCTAATGCGTTCTCGCAAAAAACACTTAGTGGTTCTTTCTTGTTAAAGAATAAATATCTCGAGGCATTATTAGAAAAGAAGGGGCAGAACACAAAGGATGTGTGGTCGAGTATCATCACATCGGGGGGCAGTGTACAGCACCTAGACTTTCTAACACCGCAGGAAAAGAATATATACAAGACAGCTATTGAAGTTGACCAAGCATGGTTAATAGATCTAGCGGCGGAACGTCAAAAATATATTGATCAAGCTCAGTCTTTAAATTTATTCTTCCCACCAGATGCGGATGTGAAAAGATTAAACAGCGTTCATAAAAGAGCGTGGTCAAAAGGATTAAAGACTTTGTATTATTTACGAAGCCAAGCTATCAAACGTGCGGAAAATGTTTCACTTAAAGTGGAACGACAAATCCGTGAAGATAGTGAAGATGAATGTGTAATGTGTCAAGCGTAAGGAGAATTGATGTCAGTATTTGAAGAAAGAAGTTATTATAAACCATTCCAATATCCGTGGGCTTTTGAGTCCTATGATATGCAACAGAAGATGCACTGGCTACCAAGCGAAGTGCCCCTTCACGAAGATGTAAATGATTGGAACAACCGTATGAGTGTAGCAGAAAAGAATTTAGTAAAACAAATACTAACTTTTTTTACGCAGGGTGATGTTGACATTGCACAAGCATACATGGATGTCTATATTCCTATGTTCAAACAACCAGAAATTAGAATGATGCTATCTGCTATCGCTACAAGTGAAGCAAACCATGCACACTCTTATTCTTTGTTGAATGATACAATAGGTATGGATGATAAAGAATACAAAGCGTTTCAAGAATATGCAGCCATGAACGACAAGCATAATTATCTCTGGCAAAATAAAGGGGGCACAAGAGATGAGAAACTTGTACGGGACATGGCTGTCTTCTCAGCATTTGGCGAAGGACTGCAGTTGTTTGCAAGCTTCGTCATGTTGCTGAACTTCCAACGTCATGGAAAGATGAAAGGCATGGGGCAAATCGTAGCGTGGTCTATACGTGACGAGTCTCATCATGTAGAAAGTATGATGAAGTTATTTCATTGTCTATTAGATGAGAAGCCTCATGTCTGGAACGACACGTTTAAGAAAAGTTTATATGATATATGCCGAGACATGGTAACGTTAGAGGATAGGTTTATTGATCTGGCTTTTGAACTAGGGCCAGTAGAAGGACTAGAACCTCATGAAGTTAAACAGTATATAAGGTATATAGCAGATAGAAGATTACTGCAGTTGGGATTAAAGCCTAACTTTGGAGTAAAAGAAAACCCTCTCGAGTGGGTCGACTGGGTAATAAATGGTGTAGAGCACACGAACTTTTTTGAAAATAGATCTACGGAGTACACAAAGGGTGCATTACAAGGATCTTGGGACGATGCTTTTTAAAATAAAAGTGTTGACTTTAAAAACGTTTTGTGCTATTATATAATCTTGGGGGGCAGAACGAAGCTAACTATTGTCAGCCCAACTTGGTAAAACCTTATCCAAAGTTGACGGATCACGCAACATCATTTAAGGTATGGCTAAGTTAGCTTCACTGTTTTAGTGTGTGGATTTTACGGCAGAACAATTAAAGAATTATATTAAAGACTATCAGAAGCGCGGTAAAGAAGCGTATTCTAGATCACGAAGTGCCCGTGTTGATATTAAAGACCGGGCGAAATATCATAGAGACTATCTTGATTCGCAAGCTATGATACGTAACATCAATAGTAAATTAACAAAGAACGAATGGTTGTATGATGACTTACCAAATGGACATCACATAAAACATTTTAGAGTTCTAGCATCTGGTGATCCCAACAGAGTTGGTAAACTAATAGATGGTTTTGGAAGAGAGTATGATGTATCAAGAGAAAGAAACTAAGTACGATGGTTACGCTAAGAAATTGTTTTATGATTGGCGTAACAAAAGAAAAATAAGACTACCCGTTTGGGAAAAACTAGACTATAAAGACCGAGATGAGTGGCGTGGTGTGGCTCAACTTATGAAACGTGAAAGAAGAGAAATAAAAAAACTTTTCAAAAATACAGGAGATAAACATGAAAGACAAACTACTCGAAGCCGTTAATGCAGTTGTCTTAGCTAAAGGAAATAAATCAGACGCGGCTCGTAAATTAAATATACCAAGGCCAACACTGATGACTCGTTTAGAAGCGGCTGAACGTGAGAATATAGTACCTTCTGTCAAATCACCAGACTTAGAAGTAGCTTTAGCAGAACAAAAGATGACGTATGAATTACAGATACGGGATCTAAAGAAACAACTCGAAGAGTCTACGTTACATAACATCACTGCAAGTTATGTTCGTAAACATATATTTAAATTAGGTGAGCATGAACCTAACCCACCGGAGTGGTTAATAAAAGCAAAGCCATCTAAGAGTACGCCGGGCGTACCTACATTATTCTTGTCAGACTTTCACTACGGAGAAGTTGTAAAGAAAGATGCAGTTAATAATTTAAATAGCTTCAATAAAAAAATATCACAGAAGAGATTAAAAGAAACAGTAGAAAATGCTATTGATCTATGTCATAATCATATGGTCAATCCAAACTATCCGGGCATTGTCTTAGCATTAGGTGGTGACATGATGTCGGGAAACATTCATGATGAATTAACCGAGACAAATGATGGCACAACTATCGATCATGTACTGGAATTGTTTGATCAAATGATATGGACAATTACTACATTGGCTGATAAGTTTGGTAAAGTATTTGTTCCAACAAGTTATGGTAATCACTCTCGTGCTTATCAACAATACCGGAATAAAGAAGCGGCGCATTTAAGTTTCGATTGGATGCTGTATAATTTATTAGAGAAACATTTTAAATCTATTAAAGATACAAGAATTAAATTTCAGATACCAACTGGATTCGATGCATACTATAAAGTATACGACACTACATACCTACTAACACATGGAGATAGACTCGGTGTACGAGGAGGTACTGGTATTGTCGGAATGCTTGGGCCTATTGCAAGAGGAGTTCAGAAGGTTAGATCAGAATATACTAGCGTTGGTAAGTCCATTGACTATGTTATCATGGGGCACTTCCATCAGTATATTTCTATCAAAGGAGCCATTGTAAATGGTTCCCTCAAAGGCTATGACGAGTACGCTATGAGTAATCGTTTTGCTTTTGAAACACCTAAACAGGCTTTATGGTTTACACACCCGCAACATGGTGTGACTTTCCAAGTTCCTATCATTGCAGAAGATGCACCGATTAAGAAACGAAAGAAAGAATGGCTTCAATGGGCGTCATAAATCCGATTCAAAGGGGGTTGCAACTGCCCCCTTTGTCTGATATAATACAGCTTGGAGGTTATTATGGATAATAACAAATGGACAGAAGATCAGCAGTTTGCTATGGGTATTGTAAAAATCGGTGGCGATGCTGTAAAAGAAGGGGAATCAAATGGTGACTCGAGCGCAAACGAAGAAAATGGTGGAGAATAAAATGCCAAAAATGATGTCAATGAAAGATTTTTTAACAAGTGGAGGAGCCGCTGTTAAAGCTTATAAAAATACAGGAGTTGTACCTTCATATGTAGCAAAACCTAAAACAGGAACTAGAGTAGGTGCTACAAGAACTATGAAATCACAACCAATGCGATTGAAGAAAAAAAGAATGATGCCTGCTAAAAAAATGGGCAAAGGAATGCCAAAAAAATAAATGATTAAAATATTTTTAATGGTGGCGTTTATGTCATCGCCGCCATGGCCTTCTGTTAAAACACAATCTTATGTGTACGCTGATGAACCAACTTGTCAACAAGCGGTAGCAGATTTTTTTAATTACTATGAATCACAAAGCGATTTTTACAAAAGCAATGTTGTAGTAGATGCACACTGTTTAGAGTTTGAATCATTTGTGATACCGGGATTTGAACCAATGAGTTATGGATCCTAACATGTGTCAAAATTGTGACCATGCGTGTCACTGTAGTAGTGGCGGTTCTTGCATGGGCGGTCAGTGTGAATGCGCTAACTGTGAACACCAATCAACTGAAGAAGAAAGAGTTTGGGATGGCGGGTATTGATTCACTGATGAATCTTGTGCAAGTAGTTAAATCGGCTATCGGTGTAGGAACGGATAGCCCGCAACAAGAGATAATAGATTTGTTAAAAGACAAAGGATATAGCGACAAAGCTATAGCTGGTATCTTAGGTAATATAGAGCTAGAAACTAAAGGATCGTTTGATTATCAGCAAGAAGAAGATGGTAAAGGCCAAGGTTATGGTTTATTTCAGTTTGATCCAAGCGGTATGTTGCCTCACTATAACAAATACTTAGAAGAATCTGGCATGTCTGATTCAGCAGTAGCGCAAATAGATTTTATGGATAAAGTGGCAAAGGGTGAGATAACTTATTTTGATGGTGAAAGAGACGCACCAATATTAGGTTATGGTAATGTTAATAAGTTACAAGAGTCTTTTGAAAAAGACAATGTAGCAGAGATAGCAAAAGATTTTAATACCATTTTTGAAAAAGGAAAGATGGAAACTGGCTATGGTAAGAGAGATGAACTTGCTGAAAAAAATTACAGTTTGTTTTTCTAATGAATGGAATGGTTAATAGCAATTATTACAGGAGTAATTGTCCAAGGAGGCATAAAAGAAGTAACCCAAGTAAACAATGGAGGAACTAATATGTTAGGGGGATTACCTGTAGAAATGATTACAATGCTTGGCTCAAGCATACTGGGTGGCGTAATGTCTATCTGGTCGCAGAGTATTAAAGCAAAACAAGATGAGCAAAAAATGTTATTGGCGAGAGCTGATAAACAAATGTCTTTCGTAGAGAAAGCAAGAACATATGAGAACAAAGGGTTTCAGTTTACCCGAAGGGTTATAGCTTTATCGGCGGTATTTGCTATAATTGTGTGGCCAAAAGTTGTACCAGTATTTTTTGATACAAGTGTTTGGTTAACATGGACTGAGTTATCAAGAGGATTTTTATTCTTGATAGAACAAAAAGAGGTGGTAATGGATAAAGAGTTTTTTGGAATAGTAATAACTCCTCTAGATACACACTTAATGTCAGCAATCGTAGGTTTGTATTTTGGAGGTAGCCTTGTTAAAAAATAGTTTATTAGTATTATTAATTGTATGTTTAACCACTGTAACGTTTGCAACAGATACGAATACGCAATCAAATCAAAGTGGTTCTAACACCAACATAACAGGAGGGTTACACTGCGACAACGAATAACACCTACTCTGGGGGGCAAACGAACACCACGACCAATTCCACTACATCAACTACCAATGGGTCAGACATACCTCCACCATCAGCAAATAGTCCATCCTATTCGAGCATGTCTCAAGATGTTTGCTCAATGGGTATTAGCGGTTCTGTTAGCACTGGGGTCTTTGGCCTTTCTGGCGGCAAACATGTAGTTGACGAGAACTGTGAGCGAATTAAACTCGCAAAAGTTCTGCAAGATTTTGGCATGAAGGTGGCAAGTGTGGCAGTATTATGTCAAGATCCTCGAGTGTTTCAAGCAATGGAATCAGCAGGTACTCCATGTCCATTTGAAGGAAAGATTGGTAAAGAAGCGGCTGACTTATGGGCAACATATGTTGAGCTTCGACCAGACTATGAATGGCACATGAGAAAGATAGAATTAAAAGGCAAAGTTGATGCGGCTATAATGTTAGAAGAAGAAAAACAGAGAGCGGCAGAAGAAAAACAAAAAGAGATAAAGGAAACTTATGTTAAAAAAGAGTCTACTCATAACAGCACTCTGCCTAATACCGCTCCACACAAGTAACGCAGACACTACAGGAAATCTATTATCAAACTCTACGTTTGACAATGGATCGTTAACTGGCTGGACAACCAATGATTCTAGTCAATACCATGATGGTATTGGTAATGAATGTTTGGGGGGCAGCATAGATTATGATTCAAGTGGTTGCGGTACAAGCGGTTCTGTAGCATTTGTACATGAGGGTTACATCGAACAAACTGTTTCTCTGCAAGAAGACGGCGGCTTAACTAAGCAAGAAATAAATCAAGGGTTTGAATCTACGGTATCCGCGGATGCATGGTTCTGGAGTGGTTCAGATGATTCAATTATTCTTAGACAAACTTTAGTAGATGATAACGGAAATGTTACAGTACAAACCAGAACGATTACAGGTACAACTGATACTGTATATACTAATCAATACAGCACTTACACAGATAAAATAATTGTATCATCAAACTCCCAAGAAGATTACGACATAACAGTTAGAGTTACAGCCACGGATGGCGGCGGAATTTCTGGCGGACATAATGCCCCCGACCTCGATAACGTAACGTTAGATGTTACGTATGAACAGTATGTCCCTGTTACTATTGAAGAAGAATTTGAAATACCAGACGTTGAAATTAAATGGGAAGAAGTTATAGATGATTTTGAGACACAGTTTATCGTAGAAGAGTATGAAGTTTCTTCTGCTTTCGAAGACGAAAGTTTTGAAGAAGTTGTAACGGAAGACTTTACAGAGTTTGAAGTTGCAGAAACCATGGAGGAACCAACCTATGAAGAAGAACTAGAAGAACCTGATAGTATAATGGAAGAGCCTAGCGGCGAAACGTTTGATGAAGAACCAGAACCAAAAACTGAGGAGGTTCAAGATGAAGATACTATGGACGAATCTGGTGAGACAATGGAAGAAGAGCCAGCAAACGAAGGAAGCGCATCGGAGGTTGCTAAGAATGAAGATGAAGAAATGGAAGAAGGAGAATCCGATAGCGAAGACACTGAGGACACCGAGATACAAACTGCAGAGGGAAGCTCTGAAAAGAAAGTATCATCGACCGAGGCAAAAGCTAAACTCTCTGAAGATGTTGGAGGAACTTCAGTAAATTTAAGGACAGTGGAGAAACAGTTATCAACGTTAGATAAACTGTTAATCCAACCAGAGTTAGATGAATATAAAGAGGTAGCTTTTTATAAAGCAAAAGATATTTACCTCAATAACAATGTAGAATTATTTGAGAATCAGATAGACTTGGGGGCATATAGTGTCTCTATATATACTAATGTCTCCCTATCTGATTATAAACTAAATGATCCTATGGAAATATTTAACAACAGGTTAGACTTTTTAGCTAGACAAAAGCTTTCAATTATGATAGAGTTGAAAAAACTAAAGGAGAACTAATGAAAATTATAGATAAACTAAGTACATACGCCGCACTGATTGGAACCATATCAGTAATCGGTGGGGGATTTTATGCGTGGGGTGAGTTTAATACTAGACTATCTGCTATAGAAGGCACACCACCTGTTAACTTACAGCCATTACATACTAAAGATAAAGAATTATCTAAAGATATTAATGACAACAAAATTGATTTAATTGATAGAATTAAAAAAGTAGAAGATAAAATTATACCTGTAGATTTAACTTCAGTGTTTAAAGAAATTGGTAAAGTCAGAGAAGAAGTAGCAATGATTGACGTGCCAACTTTAGATACAGTAATGCAGGATATAAAAGAAATGAATGCTATCATAACAAGAATAGAAAAGAAACTAGCTATACTAGAAAAAGAAAAAGAAGTATTGGCGATAGAGATAGAGGAGATTAAACTTGAATCCAATAATCCCTTATCTAATTAAGTCCCATTTGTTCTCTTATTCTTAACTTTTGATTTATTAATTCTTGTTTACCTTTATAGATGGCGTAGTTAGGGTCAGCGGCTCTAAGTGCGTCATCAAACTTTCTTTTTAAATCTGGTATAAATATTTTATTTGGGTTGTTTTGATTGTGTTTCATAACATCTTTGGTAATCTTTTGTAACTCTGCTTGACCCTCATTAATCAATGCACCATTTTTATTTCGACCACCCATAATAATTTTAACATAAGCATTCTCTATCCTAGCATTCATTCTTTGCTTATATCTAGAATCCGCTAGTTGTAATTTTCTCATCAAATACATTGCTTCTCTGTTCCTTGAAATTTCTGACGGAGTAAATCCTAACATTTGCATAACGACATCAATCGCTCCAATGTCATCTGTTACCACTTGACCATATGAAGTAGTTACATAACCTTCACCAAACATATAATCTAAACCTTTTACAGGATTTTTAATACCAAGAGGTAATGAGTTTGTTATAGCGTCACCCCATCTACCTTCTCTTAAACCAAGAGTTGCAAAATTATTGAATGAATCTATAAACACAGAACCCGGCGCACCTAAGAACTCTTCCGCTCTAGCACCAGTATCTATACCCATTAAAGATCCAATCGCCCTTACTTGTGTAGACCACGGCGCAACACCAAAACCTATACGTCTTTGTACGTCGATGTTGAACATAGTGTTTACTAATCCAGATTCTAATGCTTCAATCATGCCTGGCCCAAAGCCTGCATTGTAAAGCATGTTTCTAAATTCAGATCTAACGTCTTCATCTAAACCTGTAATCTGTCTTTTTAAAATATTATATAAGTCTTCTGCGTCTTCACCGCCCGGCATACCAAATAAACCGCCCGTGATTAACATCATAACCATAATTCTAGCAAATGCTCGTCTGCCAATTTTATTTTGTAACGGACTTTTATCAGCGGCTAAGTTAAATGGATTTAATAAACGATATAATAAACCAAACATCTGACTAATGTATGTCATAAACAAAGCAGGAAGTGATCCAAATCCCCGTGCTAATCGTGGTCTATTTTCTTTACCATACACACCAAATGTTTCTTCTACCATAAATTTAGCAAAAGCTTCTGGCCCGTTACCAAACCTGTCTTTCATATTTTGATAATCTAAATCATTACCATACAATAATTCTGCTTGTTCCAATATTTTTGGATTTTTACTTGCCAATCTATAAGCCGCAATAAAAGCAGTCATACGTGATATAGCTTCTACCGTATTAAATGCACCGCCTACAAATACATTCTCAAACTTTCTAAAGTTTTTATTGATTGCCCCCTGAGAACCAACTAACGTTCCACCCGGCCCCGGCACAACTCCAGCTTCTTGCAACGCTTGTCCTTGTTTAATAGTACCATCTGCTACAGAATTAAACACGGCATCTGCTAAACCTTCTGTGTCATTTAAAATTGTTTTAATTTTATCAAAATTTATAAAAGCATCTTCATATTGTCTTTGTGAAATAGATAACATAGAACCTGCATCCGCTACCGCTTTAGTTAATTCAGCAGCTGTTGGTGCTACACCTGCTACTTGAGATAAAAGTGGCCCAGTCATTTGGACTAGTGACATGGTTTGTAATACAGCTGAAGACATGTTGCCCCCTAAGTACCACCAGAAACCTAATCTTCTAAATTCACTAAACTCTTGTAACGGATCTTCTGTATACTTAAAGTATTCTTGTGTTGCTTTTCTTAATTGTTCGTCTTTCTTATTTAGTGCATATTTTAAAGTTTCATTATAATGATGACGTATTGCTGGATTATATCTATTTCTACCAATAGCATCGCTTGCCACCATTAGGTATTGCATTGTTGCTCTTGTAAAATCAGCACTATATCCCGGCACACCTTCTATACCGACATCTTTCTTTCTTGGTTGTCTGTATGCACTCATTGGTGTGATGTCTTTATCTAAACCTTTGTCAGCTAAAACTTGTCTAACTTCTTGCATGGCACTTTCAAATCGTCTTGCATTTACGTCGGTCATATATTGAGCTAAAAATTCTATTGATAATTTATCATCAGCTGCCGCTCTTTGTACCAGTCTTCTTATTTCATCGATAGTTATTTTTTCAGGTTGACTTACAGTTGCATTAGGATACTTAGCAATAAGTTCTGATCGTTTTTCTCGTGCTCTATTGGTAGCATTTAAACCTTCAAAGGTTTCATACCATAATGTTTTTCCTTCATCATCTACTACAGTAATATAAATATTTCCAAAACGTTGTAATGGTACGTAAGGTTTAGTCATGTACTGTTCTGCCACAGTTGCCGCAGTCAGAAGTTTATTTAAACCAACGTTCGGACTGCCTAATAATTTATTTATAATGTCTGCATATTCTCCGGTAACTGTACCTCTGCCTATCATAATGTTTGATAGATTATCAACTATAAATTTAATTTGTGTTCTATCTAAATTTTCTAATACATATTCTATTTGTTCTTTTT
>JGI10211J34971_10000503_pt1 | contig 31959 bp, 34 predicted proteins | sample Etolagsediment_FD_34971 | JGI IMG/M metagenome (IMG submission 34971)
GTCGCGATTACAGGAGACGGGAACACGGGTAGTCCGGGCTGCTTGCGGCATAGGCGCATTATGGGGAGTCGCGGCGGTCGCCGCAACTCCCGGCGACAGTCTGCCGGTGATACGTTTGGCCGCGATACCGTTACCGGTGACCGCGGTTGTACGCGCTCACCAGCGCGTTGATACCGGCCGTCTCGATATTCGAGTGGACACCGGCGCCCCAGAATTTTTTCCCGCCGGCAATCTCGATCTGGACGTATGCGACGGCTTCGGTGTCGGCACCGGTTCCGATCGCGTGTTCATGAAAGTCGGTGAGTTCAAAATCTTTCCATCCGTGGTCGTCGAGGGCGTGAACGAACGCACTGATCGGGCCGTTTCCCGAGCCGCTGATCTCTACGACCTCACCCATGTTGTGAACAACCGCGGTGCACGAGAGGCGGTTCGAGTTTCCGCCGCCGTTTTCGGTATACGCGAACGAGGTTTTCCGGATCTCCATCGGTGATTTCGGTTGCAGATACTCGCGATTGAACGCTTCGTAAATCTCATGGGTAGTGAGTTCGCGCCCCTGTTCGTCGGCGATACGGTTGATGAGGTTTCCGATCTCCGGGTGCATCGGTTTGGGGAGTTCGAACCCGAAGTCACGGGACATGACATACGCGACGCCGCCCTTTCCGCTCTGGCTGTTGATGCGGACGATCGCATCGTAGGTCCGCCCGATATCCTGCGGATCGATGTGGAGGTACGGTACTTCCCACCGCGCATCCGTATCGTTGGGGTCTCGTCGGTCCATACCCTTTTTGATCGCATCCTGGTGAGACCCGGAGAAGGCGGTAAAGACGAGTTCTCCCGAGTACGGCTGGCGCGCCGGTACATTCATACGGGTTGTGCGTTCGTAAACGCGGCGAACGCGCGGGAGATCGGAGAAGTCGAGGCCCGTTTCGATACCGTCGGCCATCCGGTTCAACGCGACAGTTACGATATCGAGGTTGCCGGTGCGCTCGCCATTTCCAAAGAGCGTTCCTTCGACCCGGTCTGCTCCCGCCATGAGGCCGAGCTCGGTTGCCGCAACGCCGGTACCGCGGTCGTTATGGGTGTGCAGGCTGATGATCGCGAGGTCACGGCGTGAGATATTCCTGCAGAACCATTCGATCTGATCCGCATGCCGGTTGAACGGAATCCATTCCACCGTATCCGGGAGGTTGAGAATAATCCGGTTTTCAGGGGTCGGTTCCCACACTTCCATCACCGCTTCGCACACATCAAGGGCGAACTCGGTCTCGGTGTCCGAAAAACTTTCCGGAGAATACTCCATCCGGACGCGGGTTCCCTTCAGAGTCGGGACCAGTGACTTCACGAGTCGTGCCCCGTCGATGGCAATCTGCTTGATCTGCTCTTTCTCCATACCGAAGGTAACCTTGCGCTGCAGCGCGGAGGTCGAGTTATAGAGGTGGATGATGACGTTTTTCGCGCCGGCTACGCTTTCAAAGGTTCGCCGGATGAGGTGTTCGCGTGCCTGGGTGAGGACCTGAATCGAGACATCGTCGGGAATCCGGTTATCTTCAATGAGGCGACGTACGAAATCGAACTCAATCTGCGAAGCCGACGGAAAGCCCACCTCGATCTCCTTGAATCCGACGTCCACCAGAAGCTCGAACATCTCGAGCTTTTCTTTGACGCTCATGGGAATGGCAAGTGCCTGATTCCCGTCACGAAGGTCTACGCTGCACCACATGGGCGCTTTGGTGATACTCTGCGCGGGCCATTTTCGGTCCGGGAGATCTACCGTCTGAAAAGGTTCGTACTTCGCCATCTGTTCCTCCTTGAAACACTGTTCGAAACAAAAAAAAGCCCGCTACCGAGAAAACTCGATAGCGGGCATTCGCCGCCTTCCGGCGACCGTCGGCTTACTGCCGACGATACCGTCCAAGCTTCCTCGGGTCCGATGACTCTTGTAGAGCGAGTAGGAGATTCCGAAGAAGGTTTTCATGAAGCCGGCACGATTTCGCGTTCATTGAGCGGAACGTTACCCGGACGATGCGAGTGTGTCAAGAGAGAGGTCAATCGAAGACCCAACCTGGCGTTCTGCCTCGTCTCTGTCTTGTGTGGTGTAATCGCCAATGGTGAGCCCCTGGTAGTACCACTCCTGCATGTCGAGCGGGGAGGGGGTATAGAATAGCATATAACGTCAAATCCGGTCTTTTATCTGAGGCCAAACCCCACCGATCGAGCCGGTGTGGAACCGAATACGCCCCTCGTGTACGAAGTTTTCGAGCGAGGAAGCAGCAGCCGTACAAAGCTCGCCTCTGTCGTCCATAACACCGGTGCCGAATTCCTCGGGGGGGAGCGTGGTAACGATTCGTTCCGCCTCTTCCAGGATCTGATGCCATTGTGACCCCAGGAGCGCCGCGTCCGGCCGGTAATCCGAAAAAGCAAGTGTATCGACTTCAGCATGGCTGTATCGCTGCCGCCGTGCGATCGCCAGGAGCGAGTGCGGGTTGTAGCCGGGGTCTTTTCCGCACGCAGCCCAAACAAGATATCCAAATGGTTGCAGTTTTTGATCGCAGGTTATCACGTCGATCCAATCGCGGACCTCGAGCCGGCCTGCCATCGCCAATACCTTGTTGGTTGCCAGGTCGAACGGATGAAGTACCAAACCGAGCATCTCATCTTCTATCAAGGGATAGAAACGGAACGCGCTGTCCCGCGCCCACTGGATCGCCGTTCGCTCGGAACCGCGTGAAACCACCGCTTCAACGAATGACGGCACCTCCCGAAGCACGGTCAGAGTGTGACCGTCCGCTGCAAGGGTCTGTCGATCCGCTGCCCACGAAGCCGCTATTGCCGCATCGGTGTCGTGGAAGAGGTCGATATCACGGGATAACCTCGGAGCAGAAAGTAATACATTTAGCGCCGCACCGCCTGCTACGTATCGTTCGCCGCGCTCTTTTCGCTCACCGGCAAGGAGTCTGAGAATGGAGCATTGGTATTCTGTAAGAGCCATCGACGCGCCTCCCGTACCGCGAAAAACGCATCCCGGTCTCCATACCGCTCGATCAGATCGAGGACGATTTCCGCTTCCTGCCGTGTTGCCGGTACGTAGTCTGATCTCAGAAACCAGAGGCATCGATCACGGTACCGTTCTACCAGGTTGTCCAGCATCACGTCTGAATTCTGGCGTCCACAGTACCGTGTGTCAAGGCGGGTGGTGATTCTTCTCGCGCCTCCCGACGAGGAACAAACAACCGTACATCAAGGCAAAGGCGTCGACATGGAAAAAAAGCGTTGACAGCTCTCGGTGTAAATGTGATAATATTAACATTATTCCGTATCGTGTGAATACGGTCACGAAACAGGATTACCAAGGAGTTGATATGTCCGATGTACAAGGGAGTGCTTTAGGAATGATCGAGTGCCGCGGGTTTGCAGCGGTAGTAGAAGCGGCTGACGCCATGGTGAAAGCCGCAAAGGTTGAGCTTCGCGGGTACGAAAAGACCGGCGGCGGGTATGTGACCGCAATCGTACGTGGCGATGTTGCCGCCGTTCGTGCCGCGCTTGATGCCGGTTCCCGTGCCGCCGAGCAGGTCGGGGAAGTACTATCGGTACATATCATTCCGCGCCCGCACGCCAATGTCGATGAAGTCATGCCGCTTGGTGCGACTCCGGCAAAAAAGTAACCGGCGCACCGTGATATGGCAAGCAATATCGAACTGAGGACATACGTCTATCTCGACTCGCTGCAATTGCAGATGGCCTCGTATCTGGCAACCGTTTCCAAAGGCTATTTACCGGTGGCGGATCAGGCGTGTGCGATTGTCGAGATCTCGCCCGGTATGGAGATCAACCGGCTCACCGATGTCGCGTTGAAAGCGACCAACGTCCAGCCCGGTATCCAGATCGTGGAGCGGCTCTTTGGTTTGCTGGAGGTACACTCCTCGGACCAGGCCGACGCGCGTCAGGCGGGACAGGCGATCCTCGACAGTATCGGATTGACGGAAAAAGACCGTATCAAACCGAAAATCACGACGAGTCAGCTCATCAAGAATATCACCGACTACCATTCACAGCTCATCAACAAGATGCGCTACGGCAATATGGTGCTCCGGGGCGACACCCTCTACATCATGGAAGTACAACCGGCCGGGTACGCATACTTCGCCGCGAATGAAGCCGAGAAGGCGTCACGGATCAACATTATCAACGTTACCGGTTTCGGGAGCTTTGGTCGTGTATATATCGCCGGTGATGAGGCGGAGGTACTGGTGAGCAAGTCCATTGTCGAGGAAAAACTGGCCGGACTTGATGGCCGGGATACCTCCGGCGGACGGGAGTAGGAGATGGTACTCGCTCGCGTGGCCGGAACGGTCGTTGCGACACAAAAGGATCCCCGCATGGAAGGCGTCCCGTCGCTCGTATTGGAAAAGATCGATACGGCGACGATGAAGGGCACCGGCTCGTATATCGTCGCTCTGGACGCCGTCGGCGCGGGAGTAGGCGAGGTGGTGATGTACGTTACCGGCTCGAGCTCACGGATGACCTCCGCGACAAACGGCCGTCCGGTTGATGCGACAATCACCGCCATCGTGGATCAGGTTGAGCTGGACGGCACCCTGGTCTTCCGGAAAGACGGGTAAGATGCTGTTATCACGGGTGACCGGAACGATGGTCGCGAGCCGGAATGCCGATCAGATCGATGGCGGCCGCTATCTGCTGGTAACGCAGACCGACGCCGCCGGAAAACCGGCGGGACCCGACCTTGTGGCGCTGGATCTTGTAGGCGCCGACCGCGGGCAGCTCGTGCTCGTCTCGCAGGGTTCCTCGGCACGCCAGACGCCGGAGACGAAAACCGGCGCTATCGATGCGGTAATCGTGGGTATCGTCGACACGGTGGATGTTTCCGGGGATGAAGGAATTACAGGGGAGGCCGGCTATCAGGCACGTTGACGTATTGGGAATGGTTGAGATCGGAAATACGGCTGCCGGATACTTCGCGCTCGATGCGATGGTGAAAGCGGCGCCGGTACGGATCGTGAGCGTACAAACCGTACACCCGGGTAAACTTCTGATCTTCTTTACCGGTGATGTAGCATCGGTAGAAGCCGCGGTGAAAGCCGGTACGACGGCCGCCGGCGACGATATGATGGACCGCCTGCTCTTACCGCGCGCACACGAATCGCTGATTGCGGCGCTCGATTCTGCGCTCGATTCGGGCGTGAACGGTACCGCCGCGAATGCGGGGCGAACCTGGGACGCGGTGGGAATCATCGATGCGGCGACCGTGGCGGCGGGAATCGAATGCGCCGACCGAGCGGTCAAGGAGACGGGTGTGGAGATCGCCCTGATCCGCTTTGACGACGCCATGGGCGGACGCGTTTCGATCCGGTTTTCCGGAACGTTGCACGATATCGAGGCGGCGGTGGAAACGGCCGCTTCACTTCTCGAAACAAACGGACGCCTGGTACGGCGGACGATAATCGCCAATCCGCATCCCGATATGGTTGGAACCCTCGATGCGCGGGGAAACGAGCAAGGTGGTAGAGCATGACGCCCGATGAATCGGTAATACGGGAACTGGTTACCGGTGTGATTGCCGGACTGACAACGGATAACGCCGGCCCGCCGAGCGCGAACGGCGGTATTGCTTCGACGAGCGATACATTCTCCGGGGTCTTTGAAGATATCTGGGGTGCCGTATACGCAGCGGACAAAGCGTTTCAGGCGTTCTCGGAAACGAGCCTCGCTACCCGGCACCGGATTGTTACGGCAATGCGCCGGGCGGCGCTGGACAACGCGGAGCGTTTCTCCCGTCTTGCGGTGGAAGAGACGGGGATGGGCCGCGTTGACGACAAGATCGTCAAAAACCGGCTTGCCGCCGAAGCGACGCCGGGTCCGGAAGATCTGGAGGCCGCCGCCGCAACCGACGACGATGGCCTGGTTCTCACCGAGCGTGCGCCATACGGCGTCATCGGGGCAATTACGCCCAGTACGAATCCCACCGAGTCGATCATCAACAACGGAATCAGTATGGTATCGGCGGGGAACTCGGTCGTCTTTCATCCGCATCCCGCGGCAAAACACGTTTCCGCACTGACAATTTCCGTGCTCAACGATGCCATTCAGCGGGCCGGGGGGCCACGGAACCTCCTCACGACGGTGGCGAACCCGACGATCGAATCGGCGGAGCAGATGATGGACCACATGATGGTTTCGATGCTGGTCGTCACCGGTGGACCGGGAGTCGTGCGGGCGGCGATGCAGAAATCGAAGAAGGTTATCGCCGCCGGTCCGGGAAATCCACCGGTAGTCGTGGACGAGACGGCTGACATCCCCAAAGCGGCACGGGATATCGTCGCCGGGGCAAGCCTGGACAACAACATCATCTGTATCGATGAAAAGGAAGTCCTGGCGGTAGACCGCATTGCAGACGAGCTCAAACGGGAGATGGTCGCGGCCGGCGCATTTGAACTCAACCGGGATCAGATCGAACGCCTCACCAGAGAGATTATCCTTGACCCGGGGCGCAAAGGGCACGAAGGGGCGGTGAACAAAGCGTACGTCGGCAAAGATGCTTCGTGGATCGCCAAAAAAGCGATCGGACTCGATATCCCTTCCCAAACCAGACTGCTGTTGTGCGAGGTCGACCGCAGTCATCCGCTCATCTGGACCGAGCAGCTCATGCCCGTTCTGCCGTTGGCTCGTTTNGCGACGGCCGACGAGGCAATCGACTACGCGGTGGAGTGTGAGCACGGGTTCCGGCATACGGCGAGCATCCATTCGCTTCACATCGACCGGCTCTCGCGAATGGCGAAAGTGACGAACTGCTCACTCTTCGTGAAAAATGGATCCAACTACAACGGAATGGCCGCGGGCGGACCGGGATACACCTCGTTCACCATTGCAAGCCCGACCGGTGAAGGGTTTACCCGCGCGCGGACATTTTCGCGCGAGCGACGCTGTTCGCTTATCGGGTCGTTCCGGATCGTATAACCGGATCGGATACAAGGACGAGCAGGTGAAACTGGGAAAAATAATCGGATCGGTCGTATGTACACAGAAAGTCGACTCGCTGACCGGCGAACGGATGCTCCTCGTGCAACCCCTGGGGGACGACGGAGCGCCCCACGGTACGGCTATCGTGGCGTGTGACGCCGTCCAGGCCGGGCCGGGCGATACCGTTCTGTACGAAGGCGGCCGCGAGGCGGCAATGGCGCTGCGCCACCCCTTCAACCCGGCCGACGCGGCGGTAATCGCCATCGTNGACGCGGTATCGCGCGAAGTGCGCCCCACCCGCGAAGTGCGCCCCGCCCGCGAAGTGCGCCCCACCCGCGCGAAGGGCGCCTCCGGCACCCCGGAGGCGCGCGTATGACCCTATGCCGCGTGACCGGTACGGTCGTGGCGACGGCAAAAATCCCGGCGCTGCGGACGCGCTCAATGCTCATCTGCCGGCCGGTCGACCCGACCTCGCCGGGAGTGCCCACCGGCGGCGCCGGAAGTGAGATGATAGCGGTGGATACGGTGTCTGCCGGTGAGGGTGATCTGGTGTTGGTTTGTGATGAAGGCAATGCGGCGCGGCTCATCATCGGAGATTCCGACGCGCCTGTTCGAACGGTAATCGTGGCAGTTGTGGACGAGGTGTCCCGGTGACACCCGCACGTGGATACAGGCGGTATGATATGGAAAACAGCAACGAAATCAACTCGAGAGACAACGTACAAACGGTGGCAATCGGTTCAGATCACGGCGGCCTCCCGGCGAAAGAGATCCTGAAAAAGTATCTGGAGATTCACGGATACCGGATGGTCGATGTCGGAACGTACACGACCGAAAGCGTCGATTATCCCGATTTTGCCGTAGCGGTAGCACGAACGGTTGCGTCGGGAAAGGCGGAGCGCGGTATCATGATTGATGGCGCGGGAATCGGTTCATCGATGGTCTGTAACAAGGTTCCGGGTATCCGTGCCGCACTCTGTTATGACACCAGAACGATTACCAATTCGCGGGAGCACAACAACGCGAACGTACTCACCTTAGGCGGTCCCCTCCATAGCCCCGACGAGCTGTGTGAAATGGTTGACCTCTGGCTGAAGACGCGTTTCGCCGGCGGTCGCCACTGGAAACGAATAAACAAGATGATGGCCGTGGAACGGAGCCGATTCTCGACTCGCGCGGCAGGAGAACAGGAATGAATCAGAAAGAACTGATAGACCAGATCACGCAGGAAGTAATGAAAAAACTGCAGGCCGAAAACGAAGCGGCGCCGGTGACCGACGGGACGGGCGGCGCCGACCGTGCGAGCGCAACGGAAATCCTTACCGCCGGCGAACTCGCGCGATATATCGACCATACCCTTTTGAAACCGGAAGCGGTCGCCGACCAGTTCGATGTGCTGTGTGACGAGGCAAAGGAGCACGGGTTCTACAGCGTCTGCGTAAACTCGAGCTGGGTCTCCCACTGTTCCCGCCGATTGCAGGGTACGGACGTAAAAGTATGCGCCGTAGTCGGTTTTCCCCTTGGCGCGATGTCCGGTCGGGCCAAGAATTTCGAGACGAGGCACGCGGTGGAAGACGGCGCACGGGAGATTGATATGGTTATCAACGTTGGAGCGCTCAAATCGGGAAAGCTCGACCTCGTTGAGGAAGATATCCGCTGGGTACGGCGCGCCTGCCCGCGAAATGTCGTACTCAAAGTAATTATTGAAACGGCATTGCTCACCGACGAAGAGAAAGTAATTGCCTGTCAGATCGCCAGGAAAGCCGGAACCGATTTCGTGAAAACGTCAACGGGATTCTCACATCACGGTGCTACCGTCAAGGATGTGAAACTCATGCGGCGGACCGTGGGGCCAAAACTCGGCGTCAAAGCCGCCGGCGGGGTACGCTCCTTTTCCGACGCGGTAGAGATGATTGCCGCGGGAGCTACGCGACTGGGAACGAGTTCCGGAGTGAAGATTATCTCCGGTGAGGTTGCCGAAACCTCGTACTGATCCGGCTTACGCCAGAATCAACTCGATATCCAGATCCTCAAGGGTCCGGCGGTGCTCGTCGGCTAACCCTGAGTCGGATACGACAACATCAAACTCGCTCAGCTCCGCAAAGTATTCGGTACGAATCTTGCCGAACTTGCTTGCATCGACCAGCAGTATTTTCCGGGCCGCCGTCTCTATTGCGATCTTTTTCGTCTCCCGTTCGTACGCGTTCAGGCACGTTACTCCGAACTCGCGGCTGACGCCGGCGGCGGAGATAAACGCTTTATTTGCACGGAATCGACGCATCGTCTCGTTTCCTTCGGGACTTTCAAACATGAGCGTATTCCGGTGGAGGTCTCCGCCGGCGAATATCGATCGGACGTTTTCCATGCGTGCGGTAGCGGTAATTATGTTGAGCGCATACGAGAGAACCGTCAGCGTTCGGTCGCCGGGGAGATTCGCCGCGAAGCACTCGGTGGTGGANCCGCTGTCGATGATCAATGCGTCCCCGTCTTCTACCAGTTTTGCCGCGCGAATGCCGATGAGCTTTTTCTGATCCGCGTACTGAGAACCGGCCGTGTGCAGCGAGTAGGGACTTTCGGTCGTTTCACCCTTGAGGTTTTCGGGCAACAGAACGCCGCCGTGAATCAGGCGGACGGTGCCCTCCGCGGCCATTCCTTCCAGATCCCGCCGGACCGTCATGTGAGATACGCCAAGCTGGGCTGCCAGCATCTGCACCGGCTGGCCGTTTTCTCTCCGCAGGAGTTCCAGAATCTTCTTTTTTCGGTCCGCGTTCTTCATACGTGAACAGATTATAGCAGAAATGTTCGAATGTTCACAAACCGGCGCGTGTCCGCGGGGTTTGCCGTTACATGATTCCCGAAAACCGGTTCCGTACCACGGTACTGTAGACGTAGCCGATCATCGTGTTGTAGTCGAAGACAGGAAGCCCCGTAGCTTCCTGTACCGCAGCGGCGTACGGCGGCAACAGGCTGCACTCAAGGAGAATTGCACCGAGCGGCGTGCTCCCGGTGCGCTCTTCGAGTTCGGAGACCGCCTGGAGAACCTCCTTCTCCACGATTTCGCTGTCCAGCACGCCGTCTTCATCGAAAACCGCGCTCACGAAGTGTCGCTTGTCTTCCAGCCCGGCAATAACAAGCCTCGAATCGGATACCGACGACACGGCGGAGAGAATCGAATGATCCATCGATGCTTTATTCGCGGTGATGATGCCGATGCGTTTTCCGGGACTGATGATCCGGTCCATAAAATCCAGTTGCAGGAGGCTGGAGAGAAAGACCGGGATTCCCAGCTCAGCGGCGATTTGCGTCTGATACAACGCGAGAAATCCGCAGTCGCCGGTGACCGCACGTACCCCGGCGTCCACCAGCGTCCTGCCTGCCGCGATCGCTTCATCGACGAACGACGTATCGTGGGCAAAAAGACGCGCCGGCGTAAACCCGGGAAGTGATGCAAAGCGGACCGGAAACGGATAACTGCTTGCATTTGCGACGTCACCGGGAATAAACGGAACGTAGTTTTCGATGAGGAGAATTCCGATAGCCTCTCCATAGCTGATCTGCCGATTTTTCTGTCTATACCGCATAACAGGTTCCTCCAGTGTAGTGTAACGGATCAATCGTCGAGCCGGTCACGCGACGCGGTTTCGACCGCCGCCGGCAAGAAAACTTCGCAGGTTCTCGTAGGCTTCATTCAGGCAGCGCAGCCGTGCGTCCTGGCTTGCCCATGAAATGTGTGGCGTGATAAGGCAATTTTCCGCGTTCAGAAGGGGGTTATCCGCGGCCGGTGGATCAAATGTTCCGACGACATCGAGCCCTGCGCCGGCGAGTCGTCCCGAATTCAATGCGTCCGCCAATGCCGAGTCATCCACCAGTCCGCCACGAGAGGTATTGATCAACAGAGCCTCCCGTTTCATCAGGGAAATCGTATGCTCGTTCACGATTCCGGTCGTTTCATCGTTGAGCGGAAGGTGGAGCGTGACGACATCGGCCCGGCGAAAAAGTTCGTCCAGACTGAGCCATTCTACATCCAGACCGGGGACCGATTTCGAGCGCCGGTTCCAGCTGATGATGTGCATACCAAAGGCGCGTGCGATTCGTGCCACGGCAGTCCCGATCGCCCCCAGTCCAAGTACCGCCATCGTTTTACCGGAGAGCTCGACAAGAGGCGCGTCCAGATAGTGAAAGTTCCTTCCGGCGATCCACTCGTCCCGCCGGACAAGCGCGGCGTACTCCCGGGTCCGGTTTGTAAGACTCAACAGCAGTGCAAAGGTCATCTGAGCGACCGAAGGGGTCGAGTAATCGGGTACGTTTGTGACGGCAACGCGGTTTCGGCGCGCCGCTTCGAGGTCGATTCGGTCGTACCCGGTGGAGAACAGCCCGATATAGCGGAGATCGGGCAGCGTATCAAACAGCTCGGATGAAAACTCCAGGTGATCGACGAGAAGCGCATCCGCTCCGGCTGCCCGAGAACGTACCGCCGGGGGAGGGGTCCTGTCATACACGGTCAGCTCCCCCAAGCCGTTGAGAAGATCCCAACTCAGATCGCCGGGATTCAGACCGTACGCGTCGAGAGCGACTATTTTCATCAGACGTCCAGTGTATGGGGCGCCGGATGACTACGCAAGACGCGGGCACTGTTCGGAGATTTCATCCGAAACCTTTCCGGCGAATTCACGATCGAAATGCGTACAGAACTCCTGAGCCAGCCGGCGTGCACTCGTGTAGTACGCGTCCCGGTCTTCCCAGGTGACAATCGGCTGAAGGATCGCGTCGGATACGCCGGGGCAGGAGGCGGGGACATTCAGCCCGAAAACGGGATCGGTTTCGTAGGCTACGTTGTCCAGCTCACCGGAGAGCGCGGCTTTGACCATCGCCCGGGTAAGATTGATATCCATTCGCGCGCCGACTCCGTATGCGCCTCCGGTCCAGCCGGTATTCACCAGAAAGACCCTCGTGTTGTGATCCTGCAGTCTGGCACCAAGCAATCCGGTATAGTCGCCGGGATTCCGGACCATAAAAGGAGCGCCGAAAAAGCGGGAGAACGCCGATTGCGGTTCTATAACGCCCGTCTCGGTACCCGCGAGTTTTGAGGTGTAACCCATCATGAACCAGAACATCGCCTGGGCGGTCGTGAGGCTCGCGATCGGAGGCAGGACACCGTACGCATCGGCGGTAAGGAAGATCATCGTCTTTGGATGACCCCCCGTCGAACTTGCCTTGACGTTCGGCAGGTATCGCAGCGGATATGACGCGCGGGAGTTCTGCGTAAAACGATCATCATCGAAGTCGAATATACCGGTAGGGTAGACCATAAGATTCTCGACAAGAGCGCCGTGCGACAGGTAGTGGTCGGGGTGGAAAACGGCCCGATACACGTCGGGCTCTTTCCGCGGATCCAGTCTGTACAGTTTCGCGTAACATCCGTTCTCGAAGTTGGCAATCCCGGAATCACTCCATCCATGTTCATCGTCACCGAGAAGTGCGCGATCCGGTTGGGTAGAAAGGGTCGTCTTTCCCGTTCCCGAAAGTCCCAGAAATACGGCGAGATCACCGTCCGGTCCTTCGTTCGCGCTGCAGTGCAGCGGGAGAATTTTCTCTGCCGGAAGATAGTAGTTCATCACCGTAAACATGAGTTTTTTGATGGTGCCCATATACGACGACCCGAAGACGATACCGATGCGACGGTCAAAATCCATTACAACCGCCATTGTTGAGGTCGATCCGTCCGGGAGGGTACGTAGCAGGCCCGTGTAACGTTCAGGATCGAGCTTATCGAACTGGCTTACCAGGAGGTAAAACGGCCGGTCGGCGAAACGGCTCCGTGAGAGATCGTCGGGGATCGGCCGGAACATGTTATCGACGAATAATCCCGCGAGTGCGTTGTGCATAATCGTATACACCGGTAATGCATAATCGGCATCCGCTCCGATGACCCGGTCCAGCACATACAGCCGGTCTTTCAGTTCCAGTGCGACCATGACGTCTTCGTAGATCATTTCAAACGTTTCCGGAGAAACACCGATCGCGTACGGGGAGCTCCAGTCGATATTCGCTTCGCTTTCGGGTCGCCGGACGATCAGCGTATCGTTGGGACTGCGCCCCGTTGAGTCTCGCGGAGTCCACGTAACGAGGGTTCCGCTCTCCAGCCGTATCGTATTCCAGTGCATTACGGCGTTGTCGATCATCATCGAACGGGAGGGATTGCGAAAGATTTTACCCGTTCGATTGGCGATCATATGCTCGATCCGTTCATGTTCTTTATACATAGAAACTCCTTATGTAACACTATATGAACGTAGGTTACAATAATGAATCATAAAGTAGTGTAGGTCTCGACAACACGAGCTGTCAACCGTTACCATTCGTCCATATATGGAAATCACAGGGCTGACACGAAAAATGCCGGTTGAGCGGCGCGCAAACGGCGAAGTAACCTATTTCTGGCCGTTTGGAGACGAAACAGGCGCGCAGGCCGCGGAACCGGTGAACGCCGCGCTGGGACATACGGTAACCGTGCGTTTTACCGGTGAGCGATACTGTGTGCGCTGCGGGCGGCCCACGACGAAGACGTTCGGGGAAGGGTTCTGTTACCCGTGTTTCCGGGACGCCCCTGAAGCGGGTGAGTGCATCGTACGGCCGGAGCTGTGCAGGGCGCACCTTGGCGGCGGAAGGGACCCGCAGTGGGAACAGGACAACCACAACCAGCCGCATGCGGTGTATCTGGCGGTTACCAGCGCGGTGAAAGTGGGCGTGACGCGTGAGACGCAGATTCCGGTGCGCTGGATTGACCAGGGCGCCGCGGCGGCCGTCCAGATAGTCCGGACACCGTACCGGCAACTCGCCGGCGAAATCGAAGTGGCACTGAAGACGGCCTTCACGGATAAAACCAACTGGCAGCGGATGTTGAAAAACGAAACGCTTGATACGGTGGATCTGTCCGCGGAAATGGAAAAGGTTCGGGAAACGTTGCCGGATCAATTCCACCAGTACCTCCTGCCGGACAGCCTTCTCGTTCTGACAACGATGAAGTATCCGGTCTCGCGCTACCCGCTGAAAGTGAAATCGGTAAACCTGGAAAAAGAGGGGAGTATTACCGGAATCCTCTCCGGAGTCCGCGGCCAATACCTCATGTTTGACGAAGAGAGGGTAGTGAATGTTCGTCGCCACAGCGGCCTGGTAATCGCCATCTCCTGGTAGTGTCACAAACCCTGTGTACGCCGGCCCGTCTCCCGGGATTGCGACGAAAGACCGGTCACGTTACACTCACTCACCTATGCGCATCCTTTATATCGCGGAGATTGTCAGCAAAGCCGGTCTGTACTGCGTCAAGAAAAAGCTCCCGGAATTACGGAAAGAGAAAAATATCGACTTCGTCATCGCAAACGGTGACGGAGTTACCAGCGGATATGGAATCGGGCGGAATCATGCGGTGTATCTGCGAAAACTCGGCGTCGACGTGATTACCGGCGGCGATCAGATGTTTTTTAAAAAGGACATCGTCGAAAACTTCGACCATACCGGTTACCTTCTTCGAGCCGCGAACCTTCCGCCGGACGCACCGGGGCGCGGCTGGAAACATTTTTCCCTGGACCGGCCCAAGGAAGATCCGCTCGCGCGCGATCTGCCCCCAATCCGCATTGGAGTTTTAAGCCTCATTGGACAGTCGGGATTCCACCGAATGCACGGTAGTAACCCTTTCACCTTCCTGACCAATATTTCCGAAAAGATGCGGAAGCAGAGCAACATCATCATCGTGGACTTTCACGCTCTTACGACAGCNGAAAAGCAGACGATGTTTTTTCACGCCGACGGACAGGTTACCGCGCTCATCGGGAGCGGGCAACGGGTTCAGACCGGAGACGCGCAGGTGTTACCCAACGGAACGGCGGTTATCTGCGACGCCGGGCGGACCGGAAGTATCGACAGCGTTTCCGGTTTTGACCCGAAGGCCGAAATTCGAAACTTTCTCACCCAGGTTCCCGAGCGGTCCCAGGACGGCTGGGCACGACCGCAGCTTCAGGGGGTTGTTCTCGAAATCGACGAGGCGGCGGGCTGGGTTCTTTCCATCGAGGCGATACAGGAATCCTGTCCGGTTCCCCAGCAGGCGGAAAAAAGTGCGTGAACGGGGGGTGGTTGTCCGCGTAGACCGCGACGTCCTGATCGTCCGCGTCGGCTCGGCCGTTTGCGGAACGTGCTCCGGGGATCACTGCCGGCGAAGGTCGGCCGAGATACGCGTTCGCCGGTTGCCGGAAACGCCCGTTTCGGTCGGTGATCGGGTGCAAGTCCGGGTTGGTTTTTTCCAGTCGCTCGGCGGATTCCTTCGTCTTACCGTACCGCCGGCCGTGGTAGTAATTGCGGGGATGAGTGCCGGGTTGCAACCCGTTCCGGTCGTTTTCGGCGCGATCTTCGTGGTTGCCGTTGTTACCCTGCTGGGGGAGAGAACCGGTAGTCTGCCTGTTATCGACGATATTGTGCCACGGTCTCGGTGATAACCGTCGACATCTCTTCGAGTGAGACCTGTCTGTGCAGATACCCGTTCTCGAATGCGACTCTCGGCATTCCGTATACGACGCTCGACATTTCGTCCTGTCCTACGGTTACTCCGCCCGCTTCGTAGATTGAGCCGATCTCCTGTGCGCCGTCGCGCCCCATTCCCGTCATGATGATTCCCATCGCGCGGTTACCGAACTCTCGTGCGACGGATTCAAAGAGAACGTCGGCCGATGGTCGATGGCCGTTCCTTGGTTCCTGCTGGTGCACGTGGACGATTGCGGCGAGCGACCGCTTGTCTACCGTTACGTGGTAATTTCCCGGCGCAATCAGGACGCGACCGGGTTTCATCAAATCCCCTTCGGCCGCCTCCCGTACCTCGAGTGCGCAGACGCGGTCCAGACTGCGGGCGAACTCCGCCGTAAAACCAGCCGGCATATGCTGTACGACGACGATCGGTACGCCAATATCTTCGTTGAGTTCAGCCAGAAGCTTTCGCAGCGCATTTGGCCCTCCGGTCGAGATGCCGATGGCGATTACTTCGAGCGGTCCGGGTTGGGAGCGAGGTGTTCGTTTCGGTGCGGTGTGACCGGCCGGCGCGGAAATCGTGGGAGTTCCCGTCGCAGATTCCGTACCGGTTTCGTGTCGTGCGGCAAATCCACCCGGAATCCTGGTGTCGGGTGTCTCAGCGGACGGCGCAATCGGTCCCGGTGCCGGTTTTTGTACCGAAAAGCCCCGTTGTCGCCGGTACCGGCCACCGTATCCGCGCAATAGTGCGACAAGCTGGCTCCCGACGGTCTGAATATCGTGGGACACGGAACCCGACGGTTTTGTTACGAAATCCGCCGCCCCAAGGGAAAGCGCTTCCATGGTGATTTTCGCACCCCGCTCGGCTACCGATGAGAGTATGATTACCGGGATTTCGATTCCGCGTTCTTTCCGTTCACGGAGAAAGTCGATTCCCCCCATAACCGGCATTTCCAGATCGAGTACGATTACATCGGGTTTCAGGCGGTCGATCTTTTCGAGCGCGAATTCGCCGTTCATCGCTTTACCGATCGTGAACAAATCGTTCTCGTTGTCTACGATTTTCCCGACGAGGTTCCGCATGAGAGCCGAGTCATCGACAACCAGCACCTGAATCCGCTCTTCTACCACTGGTGTACTCCCTCTCGTCTCAGCTTTCTTTTGCGTAGATGCACGCCCAGTCGGTCTTGAGGAACGTAAAACGGGTTTTCATTCCGAACAGGGACTCGCTGTGTCCGATAAAGAGAAACGAATGAGGAGCCATTGCGTCCCAGAATCGATTCACAACTGCTTCCTGCGCCGCTTCGTCAAAATAGATCAGCACGTTCCGGCAGAAAATGATATCGAGGTTTCTCCGTCCGCTGTCGTTCTTCAGGTTGTGGTAGTCGAATTTGATATGCCGTTTTAATGCGTCAATGACCTGATAGCCGCCGTCTCTCTTCTCGAAGTACTTGTCCAGATACTTTTCCGGGACTCCGGTGACACGACTCTCTGCGTAGAACCCTTCCTGTCCGGTCAGAACCGATTTAAGGCTCAAATCCGAAGCGAGAATCTCGAAGGTAAAGCCGGGAGGAAGAATTTCGGTCAGGAACATCGCGAGGGTGTACGGCTCTTCTCCGGTGGAGCAACCGGCGCTCCAGATCCGGATCGTACGGTCACCGCTCTGGCGCTTCCGTTCGATCAGATCCGGAATCACATATTTTTCGAACGTTTCCCAGTGGGCCGCGTTTCGAAAAAACCGGGTCAGGTTCGTCGTGACCGCATCCAGAAGGATCTTGAGTTCGTCCTGATTTCCGGAGACGTGGCGGTAATACTCCCCTACGGTATCGAGTTTCGCCAGTCTCAGGCGTTCCTTTAACCGGCTTTCGAGGATCGTGCGGTTTGAACTCGAGAAATGAATACCGCTTTCGTTATAAATCAGCGAGCGGAATCGTTCGAAATCGGCATCTGGTAAAAATTCTGACATGATGTTTAATGCAGCTGCACTGCTTGTGAAAGAGTAGTTCCTTGTGAACACCGATGTCAACAAACGAGCGAATTGACAGTGGGAAAAGCAAAAAAGATAATAGGGCCGCATGAGCAAATATATCTTCGTTTCCGGTGGCGTCTGTTCCAGCCTGGGAAAGGGTATCGCCGCCGCCTCACTCGGGTGCCTTCTTGAAAGTCGGGGCTTCTCGGTACGGATGATCAAGATCGATCCCTACATCAACGTCGACGCGGGAACGATGAGTCCGTACCAGCACGGTGAGGTATACGTGACCGACGACGGCGCCGAGACCGACCTGGATCTGGGGAATTATGCACGCTTCACCAGCGGGCCCCTCTCGCGGGCGAACTCGATCACCACTGGACAGGTCTATCAGGAGGTCATCCAGCGCGAGCGGGAAGGGCGCTATCTGGGCCGGACCGTTCAGGTAATTCCGCACATCACCGATCGGATCAAGCAACGCATTCGTGATGTCGGCGATCAGCCCGATGTCGATGTCGCTATCGTAGAGATCGGAGGGACGGTCGGGGATATCGAATCGGTTCCATTCCTCGAGGCGGCGCGTCAGATGATCCACGAGCTGGGGCATGATTCGGTCGTTTCGGTACACCTTACGCTCGTTCCCGAAGTGGCGAACGGGGAGCTCAAGACGAAGCCGACCCAGCATTCGGTGAAGGAACTCCTGGAGATCGGTATTCAGCCCGATGTGCTTCTCTGTCGTGCTCCGGTCGTACTTCCCGAAGAGACGCGCAGGAAGATTGCGCTGTTCACCAACGTGAAGATGGAGTCGGTGATCTCGGCGTACGATATTCAGACGACGCTCTACGAAATCCCCCTCGTCTACCACCAGCAGAAGCTGGACGAAACGGTGCTCCGCTTTCTGCAACTCGACGTACCACCGGCGGACCTTACCGCCTGGGAGCACGTGGTCGACGTCCATACGAATTCCGACGTTCTGGTGCGCATCGCGGTCGTCGGAAAATATATCGAGCTCAGTGATTCGTACAAATCGATCGATGAAGCGCTCATCCACGGGGGTATCGCCAACGGTGCGCGCGTAGAACTGGTGAAAGTAGACGCGGAACAGTTACAGGCCGACGGGGCCGATCCCGCGGCAATCCTGGGAGGGGTCGATGCGATCCTTGTCCCCGGCGGTTTTGGCGCGCGCGGAATCAACGGCATGGTCGAAGCGGCCAGATACGCACGTACCAACGGCGTTCCGTTCATGGGGATCTGCCTCGGAATGCAGGTGATGGTGATTGAATACGCCCGGAACGTACTGCACCTCCCGGATGCCAACAGTACCGAGTTCGTACCCGACTGCAGTCATCCGGTTGTCGGGTTGCTCGAAGAACAGATCGATGTGAAAAACTACGGCGGCACGATGCGCCTGGGGCGGAGTGCATCCCGCCTCCAGCCGGAGACGATCGTCCGAAAGACGTACGGCGAGGAAATTGTGTACGAACGCCATCGCCACCGGTATGAGGTTTCCAACGCGTACCGTCAGCAGTTGCACGAAGCCGGGCTGATAACGGCAGGAGTCACCGAAGATTATTCGCTTGTTGAGGCGATGGAGTGGGAGAATCATCCGTGGGGCGTCGGGGTCCAGTTTCATCCGGAGTTCCAGTCGCGACCGGTCCACGCGCACCCGCTCTTCGCGGGGTTCGTGAACGCGGCGCTGCAGGACGTATGAACCGGTACGCGACGGCGAGTACGGCCCGGACGAGACGCGGGATACGCTTGGCGGGATCGACCTGCCGGTTTCTGACGATTCTGATGATTCCGGCGTGCAGCTTCAACTACGATGACGCGCAACTGGACTCGAAGCGGGCGGAAGATGTCCCGCAAATCGAGCTTTTCGGCGTTTCCATGGAGGTTTCCCGCGAAAACCGGCTGGAGTTGACGGCCGATCACATCGCAACGTTCCCGGAACGGAATGTCCAGGAGATGGACCGGGTTGTCTTTCGGGAGTTCGGTCCCGACGGGACGTTGCGCGTCGAGGGGCAGTCCGACAGCGCGATCCTCTATCTGGATACGGAGAACGTACTTCTGAAGGGGTCGATCCGCTTCGTTTCGTCGGTGGAAGATGCACAGGTAGAAAGTGAGTATCTCTTCTGGGACAGCGACCAGCGGGTTCTGACGGCGGAAGACGAACCGGTTTTCCTCTCGCGCAGCGACGGAAGCTATATAAACGGCACGGGAATGGTCCTTGACGGACGGCGTAACAGCGTTCGGTTTACCGGCGGGGTAACGGGGAGTTACATCGTCGGGCAGGAAGACCGGTGATTGCGATTCGCTTCCTGATTCCACACGCGGCGCACCGGTTGACCCGAGCCGTGCTGCCGGCACTACTTCTTGTTGGTGCACTTCAGCCGGCCGTTGGCGATACGTTCACCTTCTCGGGCGACCGCACCCAGGTCGTCCTGGCAGAGGGACACGAGCGGACACTCCTTTCGGGTAGCGCCCGTGTCGAGAGCGAAGATGTCTCCATCTTTGCCGACGAGATCGAACTGTACGGTGAGGACTTCCGGTTTGCCGAGTGTACGGGAAATGTCCGTGCCCATACGCTTTCGAACGATGTCCGTGTTACCGCCGAGCACTTCTATTACGACCGCGAAACCGACACATCACGTGCGCAGGGGGACGTCGCAGTGGAAGACCCGGAAAACGATCTTCTGGTGAAAGCGGGTTACCTCGAGAGCAGAGAAGACGGTGAGATTCTGCAGGCGCAGATTTCGGTCAGGATTTTTCGCGAAGATCTTACCGCTCGCGCTCAATTTCTCCGGTACCGTCGAAACGACGACACCCTCGAACTCTCGGGATTTCCGGTCGTCTACTGGAAGGGGGACGAGTACCGCGCCACCCGGATCGTGCTGAATCTGGAAACCGAGGAGATCGAGCTACAGGGTCAGGTAGAGGGAACGATCGTGATCGAGGAGAAAGCCGAGGAGAGCACACCCGATGCCCGATAACGAGATGGTTCCCGATTCGCATCAGCTCCGGATTGACGGAATCCGGAAGCGCTTCGGCCGGAAAGAGGTCGTGAAAGGCGTCGATTTCTCCATGGATACCGGGCAGGTTATCAGCCTTCTCGGCCCGAACGGTGCCGGAAAAACGACGGTTTTTTATATCATCGTCGGATTCATCCATCCGACCTCGGGTCAGGTTTTTCTGGACGAGACCGATATCAGTCGCCTGCCGATGTACCGTCGCGCGCGCGCCGGCATCTCCTATCTTCCGCAGGAAGCGTCGGTATTCCGGAAGCTTACGGTGGAGCAGAATCTGCAGGCGGTTCTGGAACCGAGAAAGGACCTTTCTCGCACCGGGAAACGCGAGCGCGTGGAGCAGCTGCTTGAAGAGCTGGGAATCGCAGAATTACGCAAGCAGAAAGCATTTACGCTGTCAGGAGGCGAACGTCGCCGTACGGAGATTGCGCGGGCGCTGGCGATTGAGCCACGATTCCTCCTCCTTGACGAGCCGTTTGCCGGAATCGATCCGCGTGCCCGGTACGAGATCAAGTCGATCATCGCCCAGTTGTCGGCAAAAAACATCGGCGTGCTCATTACCGATCACAACGAGCGCGATACGCTGGAAATTTCGGACTACTCCTATCTCATCCATCAGGGCGAAATCGTCGTCGCCGGGAAGCGGGAAGAGATCGAACAGAACGAAACCGCCCGTCACATCTACCTCGGTCACGACTATGCGCGTTGACAAACAAAACCGGCTCTCTCATTATTCTAGGTATGCAGTATCAGAAACCTGCACTCGTGCAGCGCCAGGAACTTCGCATGACGCCGCAGCTGCTACAGAGTATTCAACTCATGACACTTCCGCTGCAGGAGCTGAAATTCCGTATCCAGGAAGAGCTGGAGACCAACCCGGCGCTTGAGGTGACGACGGAAGTCCCGACGCTGTCGCTCGACGAACCGGACTTGCATGGGGAATATGAACAGTTCGATAACTCCTCCGACCCCGGTTATACACAGGTTCGCTCCGACCGGGATGAGGACGCGAAGCGTCAGTTCATGGAAGGGGCGCTTACCCGTCCCGAATCACTCCATGAGCACCTCTTGTGGCAATTGCGGCTCCAGCCAATCTCGGAAAACGACTTCACCGTCGGAGAACTCCTGATCCGGAACCTGGACGAGAACGGGTTTTATATCGAAGAACCCCGGGTTGTCGTTCCTGAACGGTTTCACGAGCGTATCGATTCAATGGTAGAGATGATCCGGACGTTTGAACCGGTTGGAACGTGTGTTTCAGATTATCGCGAATCACTGCTTGTACAGGCGCTGCAGTTGCCCGAACTTCCGGCAGGAACCGCGGAGATCATCCGCGATCACCTCGAAGCACTCGATCGCGGCAAGTACCGGGAAATCGCGCGCGCCGTCGGAATTTCCGAGCAGAATGTGGAAGAAGCGCTCGAGCTCATCCGTCGCCTGACACCGTTTCCGGGTCGGATGTTTTCCACCGAGGAACCGCGGTACGTGATTCCCGACTTGTCCGTAGAGCGAAAAGATGGACAATTCGTGATCGTCATGAACGACGAAGAGATTCCCGTGCTCGGAATCAGCCCGCTGTTCGCGGAGGTTGCGGCCGGCGGCGAACGGAACGCGAGACAGTTCGCCAACAACAGCGTCAAGAACGCCCGCTGGTTCATCCACAGCATCCATCAGCGGAACCAGACCCTTCTGCGCGTTTCCCGGGCGATCATCGAGTTTCAGCGCGACTTTTTCCTCCGCGGGAAGAAGTATCTGGTTCCGCTTACGCTGAAGGATATCGCCAACGAGGTCGGCGTGAGCGAGGCGACGGTTTCCCGCATTTCCAATCGTAAGTATATTCAGACCGAGTACGGTATTTTTGAAGTGAAGCATTTTTTCACCAACAGCATTTCGGGGGCCGGATCGTCGGGGTCCCGCTATTCGAAGGAGGGTGTCAAGGAAATTATCCGTGAAATTCTGGAACAGGACCAACAGGACGGGAAATCGCTCTCCGATCAGAAGATTTCGGATCTTCTCTCCCAGCGCGGTATCAAACTCGCCCGACGGACTGTTACCAAGTATCGAAAGGAACTTGATATCAGCTCATCCTATGAGCGTTGAGAAATCACCACCAGGAGAGGAGAAGGTATGGAATCAAGCGTGAAAGCTGTGCGGTTTACGATGGACGATCTGACTCAGGAGTTGCTGGACAAACGACTCGAAAAGCTGGAATTTGCACATGACAAGGTTCAGGAGCTGGACTTTACGTTCACACGAGAAAAAACGCACAACTTCGTGCTTGAGGCGAAGATTCATTTCCGGTGGGGAGCAAACGCAGTGATCAAAAACGAAGACTTTGACCTCCGTGACGGTATCGTAGCCCTCATGGAGAAGGTGGACCACAAGGTCCGGAAAGAGGTAGATAAAAAGCAGGATCACAAATAGGCGATGGAAGCGTTTACCGTCCTCGATCTTCTCGATCTTGATCTGAAGGAGCATAACGATCTCGGTTTACGCTGTATCGGCGGGCGTCAGGGGCTCCTTCGGGAGATCCGGATTCCGGATCTGAACCGACCGGGCCTTGCCCTGACCGGATTTTTTGACAATTTCGGGGTTGAGCGCATACAGATCTTCGGGCGGGGCGAGCACTCGTACCTGCAGAAACTGGAAAACGAGAATAGACGGGAGAGTATCTCCCTTCTGTTCGAGCGCGAGATTCCATGCTGTGTTTTTACCCATGGATTGGTTCCCCCACCCGGATTCGCGGAGATTGCCGAAAAAGCGGACTGTCCGATTCTCGAAACGGACCTCGTCACCAGCGAGTTCGTCATGCGCCTGGTGCGGGCGCTCAGCAATGTGTTTGCCGAGCAGGAGACGATTCACGGAACGCTCGTGGAGGTGTTCGGTATCGGCGTGCTTATTCTTGGCGACAGCGGTGTCGGCAAGAGCGAAGCCGCGCTCGAACTCGTGGAACGCGGACACCGTCTCGTTGCCGACGATGCGGTCGAGATTCGACGGGTAGCCGGAAACCTCCTGATCGGGCACGGCGCAAACAAAGTCCTCGGTCACCACATGGAGATACGGGGGCTGGGGATTATCAATATCACACACCTGTTCGGCGTTGGCGCAATCCGGGACAACAAACAGATTCAGCTGATCTGTCAGCTGGAGACGTGGGACCCGGCGAAAGAGTACGATCGTATCGGGGCGGAGGAGCAGACGAAAGACGTCCTGGACGTCGGCGTTCCGTATCTGGAAATCCCCGTCAAACCGGGGCGGAATATTCCGATAATCATCGAGACGGCGGCGATGAATGAGCGCCTGAAAAAGATGGGATACTACTCTGCACGGGAGTTCAATCAGAGTGTCATGCGATGGCTCGATAACGAAAATGTCCGGAACGCGTATATGGAACGGAAGGGAATGTCATAGTGGTTGAACGGGAAGTAACGGTGCTGAACCGTGCCGGAATCCACGCGCGACCGGCCGCTCTGATCGTACAGACGGCCGGATTATTCCAGTCCCACATCGAGTTCCGCAAAGAGCGGGAGACGATCAACGCAAAGTCCATCATGGGTATTATTACCCTTGGTGCGAGTTACAAGACGAAGATATCCATCGTTGCCGAGGGAGAGGACGAAGCTGCGGCGGTCGAGAAGCTATCTCAGCTTTTCGAGAGTCGTTTTGAAGAAGAGTAGAACCGGAATGCCATGAGATTGTTCAGAAACGCCGGTGCGTCGATGACCATGCTGACCAGTCTCGTTGTACTGTATGTTCTGGTCGTTCTCCTTCTCGTCGTCCTTTCGAATCAGATTGTCATCAGCGGTACCCGAACCGAACCTACCGATATCGTCCTCTTCGCATCCATAGCAATTCTCTTTCCCCTGGCGCTCCTTGCGGCAATCGGAATGAGTCTGTTTCGCCTGGTCCAGGACCGGCGCGCCGGGAAACCGGGCAGTACGTTCAAGTTCCGGCTCGCCGGTTTTTTTACGATTGTGGTCGCTCTCTCGTCGGTCCCGCAGGGAATCATTTCGGTCGGTTTCCTGAACTCGTCGCTGGGTGCGCTCTTCAGCGCGGAAACGGGTTCGGCACTTCGGGACGGATTGAGAATTGCACTGTCGTACTACGATTCGCAGGTCCAGGCGCACGACACGTTGCATCGGGAGCGGTTCTGGCAGCAGCGTGCGGCACTGTTCACCTCCAACCCGCAGCAACTCTGGAATGATCTATCGGTCCGTCTTCCTTCCGCCGCCGCGCTTCAGATCTTTACCGAATCGGGTGAATCGCTCTTTTCCTCGGGCGACGAGCGGCTCTTCAGCAGTTTCAGTGCGGGTACGGGGCTGCGACCCGGCGCCGCGGCCCGGGCGAGCAACGGAACGGAGCGCTTCCTGCGCTCGGCCGAGTACGTCGAGATAAAACCGGGAACGGTCCTGGTCGTCCTTGCATCGCGGCTTCCGGCGGGATTCGACGTGTCGGCGGAACGTCTTACCCGTGCCGTGGGGCTCTTCGAAGAGCTTGAGCAGCTGCGGCCGACGTTCCTGCTGACCGTGACCCTGATCTATTTTGCCCTCGCTTCGCCGATCTTTCTTCTCTCGATCCTTGCGAGTTTTTTTCTGAGTGACCAGATCATGCGGCCNATCGAGAGTCTGGAAGAGGCGACCAGACGCATCGCCGAAGGTGATTTTACCGTACGGATTTTTTCGCGGGCGAGCGACGACCTGGGCCTGCTGGTCATGTCGTTCAACCAGATGGTTATGGAACTGGATCGAAGCCGCCGCCAGCTTGCCCGAACGGAGAAGGTCGCCGCGTGGCAGGAAATCGCACAGCGGCTGGCGCACGAGGTAAAAAACCCGCTGACGCCCATACGTCTGGCGGCCGAACGGTTGCGGCGGAAGTTCGAACAGTCGGCCGATGATTTTCCTGAAGTGCTGATGCGTACGACCGCCACGATTATCACGGAGGTCGATGCGCTGACCGCTATGCTCAATGAGTTCCGGTCGTTTTCCCGCCTTCCGGAGCCGACGTTTCAGACCGCGTCGATTCATGACGTGATCGAGGAGGTCGCGCGGGTTTTTGCCGAACAGAACGAAGTGACGATAGACCTTGACGGCGTTGCGCCGAACCTTGTGCTTCCGATAGACGCGGGTCAGATACGGCAGGTCTGGATGAACCTTTTCTCGAACGCGATTGAAGCGAGCAGTGAACCGGTTCACATCAGGGTCCATGCGGATCTGGTCAAACGCGCGGGTGGCGAATATTGCCGGATACGGGTAGACGACGACGGGCCCGGAATTCCCGTGGAGTTGCAGGAGCGGATTTTTGACCCCTACTTCACGACAAAAACGAGGGGCACCGGCCTGGGGCTCGCGATCGTCGAGCGAATCGTGTACGATCATGACGGTCAGATCTGGCTGGAGTCGGCCGTTGGCAGCGGTACGAGCATTTTTGTAGACCTTCCCCTGGAGCGCCGATGAAAACGATCCTGGTTGTGGACGATGAACAGAGTATCCGTGACGTCCTCGCCGACATTCTCACCGACGAAGGGTACCGCGTAGTCTCGGCCGGCGACGGTCTGACGGCACTGCAGATGCTCGCTTCCGAGGTTATCGATTGCATCCTTCTCGACGTCTGGCTACCCGGAAAAGGCGGCATCGAGGTCCTCGAAGAGGTGCGGACCGATTTCGCACGAATTCCGGTTATCGTGATCAGCGGCCACGGGAGTATCGATCTCGCCGTAAAGGCGGTGAAAAGCGGGGCGTTCGATTTCGTCGAGAAACCGCTGAGCATGGACCGGATTACGACCCTTGTCCGGAACGCCATCGAGATCGAACAGCTGCGTCGGGAAAACGCAACGCTGCGATCGGCGGTGCCGGTTCGCCACCGGATCGTCGGACAATCGGATGGAATAAAAGCGGTGCAGGAGCTGATAGTCCAGAGCGCCGCATCGGACGCCCGCGTACTGATTACCGGCGAGAACGGTACCGGGAAGGAATTGGTCGCAAGGGAAATCCACGATCGGAGCGCCCGGTCGGGCGCGCCGTTTCTTGCGGTGAACTGTGCGGCAATCCCCGATACGCTTATCGAGAGTGAACTCTTCGGCCACGAGAAGGGAGCGTTTACCAGCGCAAACGGGCGGCGGACCGGGAAGTTCGAACTCGCGCATGGCGGAACGCTCTTTCTGGACGAGATTGCCGACATGTCGATTGGTGCGCAGGCCAAGGTTCTTCGCATCATTCAGGAGATGCGGTTCGAGCGATTGGGAGGCGAGGAGTCGGTTGATATCGACGTTCGAATCATCGCCGCGACCAATAAAAATCTGGAAAAAGAGATCAAAGCGGGCCGCTTCCGGGAAGACCTCTTTTTCCGCCTCAATGTTATTCCCGTTCATCTTCCACCGCTTCGGGAGCGAACCGAGGATATTCCACTGTTAGCCGGAGTGTTTTTTCGGGAGTTCGGAAGCGGCCGAAGTATCGGGTTTACGCCTGAAGCACTGGAATTTCTTGAAACTTTGCACTGGCCCGGGAACATAAGAGAGTTGAAAAATCTCGTAGAGCGCGTTACTATAATGCAGAGTTCCGATGACGTAACGGTTGAAGCGGTTCAGAAGCATCTTCATCTGCGAGATCACCATACCGCCCGGACGGATTCGTTCGCCGAATATGCGAACTTGAGTCTGAGTGAAGCGCGCGACAAGTTTGAACGGACGTATCTGACGGAGAAACTGCGGAAGAACGAGTTCAACATTTCGCGTACGGCACAGGAACTCGGTGTATATCCGAGTAATTTGCACGCCAGAATCAGAAAATTTGGGATACAGATCGAACGATGAGACCGGTAACCGAGAGACAAAAAGAAGTCCTGGATTTTATTACCGGATATATCCGGGTGAACAAGTATCCGCCGACGATCCGCGAGATCTCGGTCAACTTTGCGATTTCGGTGAAAGGCGCCTACGACCACGTGAAGGCGCTGGAAAAGAAACACGTAATACGGTGTGATACGAAACGATCCCGGACGATCGAAATCCTTGAACCCGAGGAGCCGGAGCAGATGCCGGAACGGTTGCGTGAAGTCCCCCTTCTGGGAACGGTTGCAGCCGGGCGGCCCCTTATGGCCGTAGAAAACCATGAAGGCTCCGTCCAGGTGCCGGAACGTCTCCTTCGGAATTCCGACTATTTCGCGCTCCATGTAAACGGAGACAGCATGATCGAAGCGGGCATCATGGATGGCGATGTCGTTGTCATCGCCCGGCAGGCGGCGGCGGATAACGGCGACATCGTGGTTGCCATGGTAGACGACGCGGTAACGTTGAAGCGGTTTTACCGGGAAGCGAACCGGGTCAAGCTGAAAAGCGAAAACGCCGCATACCCGCCCATGTATACACGGGACGTACGAATCCTGGGTAAACTGGCGCACCTCATCCGCTCGTACGAATGAACGTCCCGAGGAACCAGTCACGAAAACCGGCGTACCTCTTTCTTGGTCCCGAGGAGGGCGAAAAGCGGGTTGCGGTCGGTCAGATACGGGAACAGATTATCGCCGATGCGGGCGAGATCGAAGAGTACAGCTATTTTGCGTTTGAAACACCGATCGCCGATGTAGTTTCACTTCTGCGCAACGGTTCCCTTTTTGCCGGCCATATATTCGTCCGCCTTCGCTTCGCGGAGAGCATCAAACTCAAAGACGACCTTGAACTTCTATCGTCGTACCTGAAATCTCCGCCGGCGGAAGCGACGCTCGTTTTCGAGAGCGGAGAGACGCGGGTGGACAAGCGGCTCGAAACGATCGTCGGGCCCGGCGGCAAACGGATCTTCTGGGAGATGTTTGACAACCAGAAGGAGGGGTGGGTTCGTGCGTACGTCCAGCGACGCGGCGGCACGATCGATCAGGATGCGGTTGAACTTCTGCTCGATCTGGTCGAGAACAACACCGTTGAGCTTCGGACCGAGATTGATCGCCTTATGGCCTTCGTGGGAAAGCATCTCTGCCTGGATGATGTGGATCGACATATTTACCACGCGCGCGAGGAGAACGTTTTTTCGCTTTTCGATGCGGTCGCCGTGGGTGATTTCCCGGGAGCTATGGAAATTCTTTCAAAACTGTCGGCCTCTGCCGATATGGGACAGACGCTCGGCGGCCTCTCGTGGCAGTTCGACCGGCTGTTCCGGCTGCATCGCCTCCGTCTCCGGCACACCGATGAGAGCGCAATCTTTTCCCGACAGGGAATCGACGTGAAAAGCAAACGGGCGCAAAAGACGTATACCTCCGCGGCACGAATTTTCGATTCCGGGACGGTGAACCGGATCGTCGTTCTGCTGAACGAGACGGAGGAAGCGATCCGTTCGTTACCGACGCAACTGCACTTCGGAATTATGCAGGATATGCTGTACAGCATCCTCCGCCGGGAAGGTCGCTGGCGGCCGTTTGCCGATTTACCGGTCGAGTGATCTTCGCAGGTGCTCTTGCACGATTCTGACGAGCGGTAACGAAAGTCCGGTGCTTCCGGCGATGATATCCTCCGGCGTTTCCACGATACTTTCGAGGGACGAAAAATGCGAAAGAAGTCTGCGAGCGCGCTGAGGTCCGATTCCCGGAATCGACTCGAGAGACGACGTAACGATCTCCCTCGTCTGCAGTCCTGCGCGGTAACCGGTCGCGAAACGGTGCGCTTCATCGCGGATGTACTGCAATACCCGCAACGGCATGGAACCCTCCGGCAACTGGACGGGGGCGGGGCGACCGGGCAGATACAGCTCCTCGTTTCGCTTCGCCAGCCCGACGACCGGTATGGCGGCCATCTCCAGCGCTTCCAGTACGCTCANCGCCGCCGAAACCTGCCCTTTCCCGCCGTCAATGAGGATCAGATCGGGTTTCGGAAGGTTCTCATTTTTCACGCGCGTGTACCGTCGGGCGACCGTTTCCCGCATAGCCGCGAAGTCGTCGATCGCGCCCTCCTTGAGGGTGCGGATCCGGTACCGGCGATACCCGGCACGGTCCGGAACGCCGTTTGAGAAACTCACCATCGACGCAACGGTGTGGCGCCCGCCGACGTGCGCAATATCGAACCCCTCGATACGGAGGGGCGGCGCGGGGAGTCCGAGAACCTTCTGCAGTTCCTGGAGCGCCGGGAGGTCCCCTTCCTCCCGCAACCGTTTTTCCAGCTCCTGGCGGGCGTTCTCGGTGGCGAGCCGCAGTACCGACGCATCGCGCGGCGTTTCGGGCGGGAGAATCCGCGTGTCGTGTTTCAGCTCCGACTTGAAGAAGATTTCGAGGGCGGGGAGGTCCGCGAGCAGGGCGGATGAGTATATCCTGCCGGGCACGGCACCGGTTGCGGAGTAGAACCGCACCAGGAACTGGGTGAGGTTTTCATCGTCGGTTCCCCCGGTCCGGGAGTGAAAAACGCGGCTGCCGACGAGTTTTCCGCTTCGCATCTGAAAGACGACGAACGCCGCCCGTTCCTGTCGGTTCGCGTATCCGATGTAATCCCGCAACTCCAGGTCAAAATCGATGATGTGCTGTTCGGTCTCGATCGACTCGATGGCGGAGATGGAATCACGAAAGCCGGCGGCTTTCTCGTACTGGAGTTCACCGGCCGCCTGCGCCATGCGTTCCTTGAGCGACGAGACCAGATCCGCCGTCTTCCCCGAGAGAAGTTTTTTGATCTCTTCCACGCGATGAAGATATTCTTCCCTGTCCGTTTTTCCCGCGCAGACACCGGCGCAGCGGCCGATATGGTAGTAGAGGCACGGTGTGGCTCGCGGTTTCAATGCCGAGGAACGGCATTTACGCAGCGGAAACAACCGGTCGATGAGTTCGAGATAGATCTCGAGGTGAGAAACGTTGGTATACGGGCCAAAATAGAGAGAACCATCCTGGACAATCCGCCGTGTCCGGAAAATTCGCGGATACGGGTCATTGGTTATACGGATTACCGGGTAGGTTTTCCCGTCTTTCAGGTCAATATTGTACCGTGGGCTGTGCTCCTTGATCAGATTGTTCTCGAGGAGGAGTGCCTCGTACTCGTTATCGGTGACGACGTACTCGATCTCCGATACCTTACTCATCAGGACCCGTGTTTTCGTCTGTTGATCCCGAAAAAAGTACGAGCGCACGCGGTTTTTGAGGTTTTTCGCCTTTCCGACGTATAAAATTGTTCCTTCGTCGTCTCTCATGCGATACACGCCGGGCGAGTCGGGAAATTCTCTGACCAGGTTTTTCAGCTCGTTGTTCATTCTGCCGATGGTTAATGTACGGAATTATGACCATAATTGAAACACGACCACCGGAGTGGTTATCGACAATGTACAGAGTGCTCATTCCCGTCTCTTTTTTGCTGACGACAGCCCTGATTGCGGGGCAGCCGCGGCTAGAAATCATCACTTTGGGTGGAAGCCGGGGATGGCCGACGCCGATCGTCCAGGAAAACGTCCGGTTCGAGCAGGGGTGGAATGGCGGCGAGGATATTCTTCTCAAGGACTGGTCGCCGGAAGTTACCGAATCGTCCGATCTGATTCTGGAGACGGAAGCCGGGATTACCGACGCGACGGGACGATACCGTATCGGAACAAAAACCGCGTTCAGAACCGACGCGATCGCCCGGTACGGGCAATTTGCCATCTTTTTTGACGGGAGTTCGATGCTCGAACTGATACCCGATACCGATGACGCGATGTTTTCCGCAATGGAGCAGGTTCGCCGATTCACGATCGACCTGTGGCTCTATCCCATGACGATCCATGACGGTGCACGGGTTATCTCCTGGAGCGGAACCCGGTTCACGGCACAAGGCATTCCGCACCGGCAGCAACTCCTTCTGGAGTTTCGGGATAAACGTCTCGTCTGGAAGCTGGAAAACCTCTTTCTGCTGCCCGACGAGCGGGAATTTACCGTGGAGCTTTCATCCCGCCAGGTTATCGTTCCGGATCGCTGGCAGCACCATCAACTGCGATTCGACGACCGGACCGGAGCGATCGTATACCTGATCGACGGACGGACCGAAGCGATACGGTACGCCAATGCCGCCGGTGTTGAAAACGGTGAGTCGTGGTCGATTCATACCGGGAGCGAGTGTGAGGACGGTTTGCTGTTAGGCGATCGAATGATCGGGATTATCGACGATTTTTCCATATCGCGCGCGGCGGATGCCGAACAGCGCTCATACCAGTACGACGGGCGGCCCGGAACGGTAACGACCGATCTCGTCGATCTCGGACAGTACGGTTCAATACCGGAACAGATCGAAGTAAAAGCCCGCACGCCGGGGAATACCGCGGTCGAGGTCTACTATCGCCTTGCCGATACACCGGTGGCATTCAGTCCGTTCCAGACAAGTGCTCGGGAGTGGATTCGGGTGCCGCCCGGCGGGATGATCGACGGTGGACAATCAGGGCGGTTCATTCAGCTTCAGGCGCGGTTGTACGCGGACGCAGGGCACAATGACTCCCCGGTGCTTCAGCAGATCCGGATTCATACACGAAAAATTCCCCCGCCGATTCCGCC
>JGI10211J34971_10000504_pt1 | contig 31941 bp, 39 predicted proteins | sample Etolagsediment_FD_34971 | JGI IMG/M metagenome (IMG submission 34971)
GATTAGCAAAAAAATTGAAATTTTCAGTGTTATAATTGAATTCCACACCGTCTGAATTTAAATTATTGATATCATTTCTAAAGATTGTTGTTGAGAAATTGTTTTTAGTTAAAGTAAATTCTTGTGTTTCTCCGTATTCTATAGGAGTCCAAGTTGTTTTATCTTTGTAACTTGTCGAGGTACTCCCACTCAAACTTAATCCTTTATCAAACTCTTTAAAAAATCCCAATTTATAAGTTTCGTGTTCTTCATCAAATCTATGATGATATGTGAATATATCATAAGAAGTGTTAAAAAAATATCCTAGGTTATGATGTTGCGATGATAAAGATTCGTTGTGTTTATAATCAAAACCAAATCCAAAATTTTCGTATTGTTGTGTACCTTTGAATGTGTAGTTTTGACTCTTGTAAAGTGCGTCATCGTATTCTCTGTCATACTCGTGTGTATGTAAAGTAAGACTGGTATTTTTATAATCCAGTCCTGTTTGTAGTGCGTAGAAAGTATTGTCGGTCCATTTGCCTTGCTGTATAGCAAGACTATGTCCATCGAGGTCTGTGAAGTTATTCCTGGCGAACCAACTTGTTCTCCAATGTATAAGGTCATACCATTTACTCACATTGACCGAAATTGACTTGTTGTCAGTTCCGTCTTTCTCCTCAGCGCCTGATAACGCAGAAATTTTTTTTGATTGATGTTGCCCTGCTGTGATGGATACGTCATAGCCATTTAAATTTTTAAAATAATTTCCGTTCAGTGTTTTGTCATTGCCGTTGCCTGACACACTCATTTTATTTTGGTAGTCAACAACAGTCCTAAAATTTATAGCACCGCCAACAGCATCTGCTCCCCAGTGAGCACCTGCCGAACCTTTGTACACATCTATTTGTTGTACATTAAACATAAAGTCTTGTCCTATATCATATGCACCTGTGGGTGTGGAATAATCATTAATTGGTATACCATTCAACAAGACAAGTGTGTGATTTGAATTGGTGCCTCTTATAAAAACTGAACTCTGCTGTCCTGTCGGTCCGGATTGTGTTACATCAACTCCTTGTACATAAGTTAAAACTTTTGTGAGATCTATTAGATTATATTTCTCAATTTGTTTTTTGGTTATGGTGATTGTTGGAGAAACTTTATCCCCCAATGCATTTGAATTTGTTTTGTATTGGGGATATATCACAACACACGGGGTGTCGTTGGACCATTCGCATTCTTTATTCTTTGCATGGGCAGTGATAGTCCATGCCAATATTAATGTAAGAACCAATCTTACCATTAGAGTCTCCTTGCTCTTTTGGTTCCTAGGTGGCATTCGGACTATGACCGCATCAAGTAATGTGGACGAATTTCACGTCGCTTTCCCACTATGCTTTTAGGAACTTTATATTAATAATATAGGATTTTGACTATATCGTCAATCTTTTAACTTGGCTTCTAATTGCGAATATCCACCAATTATTTCGCCGTCGATCATGATCTGGGGCACTGTTTTGGCACCTGGAAAGGTTTCAAGTAATTCATTAATTTGATAATCTTTACCTAATATTTTGTATGTGTATTCGTATCCTTTTTGTTCGCAAAGATTTTTTGCTTTTTCACAGAATGGACATTGTGGTTTTCCGTATATGGTAATCATGATTTTTCCTTTTTTGTTGTTATATATCCTTGTCAAGTTGTTGTAACAGTTTTTTTATTTTTGGTATTTTATTTTTTCCTATTCTGTGTATGTTCCATCTCCAAAACCAACGTGTGAATTTTGGCCATGTGTCAATTTTTAAAATATAATGATAAAACTCGTCTATGGCGGCCTGGCATTCAATGACATCATTGTGATGTACGTCTGCTTCCAAAGGATGCTGTACCAATCTTAGAAGAATTGTATTTAATCTTGCAATAGCAATATCGGTACTGACATTTAACATTTGATCATCAACATTCTCGTGTGGTCTTTTTTTACAGTAGTCTACAATTTTTTGATTGTTTTTTACTAGTGTTGAATAATCTTTAAACACGTCAAATATTTTTTTGTACCTTGACCTGTAATGGATATCCTTCATCTCGGGCCAGCACTGTCGCTTCTATGCCTTTTTGTTCTGCAATCTCGTGAAGATAGGTGCCCACGATTCCTTTACCGCTTTCGTGGATGTGTTTTGTTAAAGCCATGGCCTGGTCATGTGATTTATTAAAAATTTGTTTCAAAACTTTCATGACAAATTCGAAGGTAGTGACTTCGTCATTTAAAAAAATAACATTGTACATCGACGGTTCGTCTATCTTAAGTTTCTCTTTAGTAACTGTTTTTATTTCTGAAATAGTCATTGTCATCCTTTATTATAACATATTTACAAACTGTGTCTACTGGATTAGGGCGGGTTTTATTCCGCCCTATCCTCTTTTATCAAATTTTATTTGATTTCAATTTGTTTTGATTTTTTGTGCTCAGGAATAATTCTTTCCATGGACACTTTTAAAAGTCCGTCTTTTAATTCGGCACCTTTGATCTCGACATCATCCGCGATTGTGAATGATTTTGAGAAGTATCTTTTGGAAATACCCTTGTGTATCACATTACCATCTTCATCCTTCTCATCGGACTCTTTTTTGTCCTTGGATTTGATAGTAAGCATACCATCAGCATACTCAACATTGATATCATCTTTGCTGAATCCTGCTAGAGCAACTTCAACATTATAAGTGTAATCACCTGTTTTCACGATGTTATAAGGTGGATAGTTTACACTAGGTACACTATTCATGAAGAAGTCATCTTCGAACATTCTTTCGAAGTGATCGAAGATATTGTCATAACCCACTGTTACGGGTCTTAGACGATTAAAGATAGATAGAGATTTATTTGTCATTTGCTTTCCTCCTATTGTTAGCAAGGTTAATATCGAAGGTCCTATCTATAGCAACCTTCAACAGTATTTATCCTACATTATAACATATAAGCACGATATTGTCAATTACGACCTTTTTACCAAACTATTTTTGCTGTGCGGATTTATCTACGGTTTTTACGGCCCATGTAAATGCTATCATCTCGCTCTCGCTGTAATTTACGTAGAACTTTGGCTTTATTTTTACGGGTTTCTCTCTTGATTTCGCTGGGTTTTTTATAGGAAACACGTTCTCTCATTTCTTCAAAAAAACCAGTTTCTTTGTACATTCTTTTTAATTTTCTATAGGCCCTTACAGCATCTCCGCCTGCTCTTGTTACATCCACATAGTAACCTTTAAATTCTCTCTCACGTGGAGGTTTCTTATTATTGAAAAAAGACATAACCTTGAAAATTAATTAGATGCATTTTTTTTACTGTTGTCATTTCTAAATATTAGCACAGGATCGGCTTGAGTGTCAACCGTCTTATCTGTTATTTCTATAATTTTAACTCCCCTTGACGACATCTCTTGAGCATCAAACTGAAATGGTAAAAGTACAGTATCTAGTATATTTCTCAATCCTCGAGCATTTGTTCCTAGTTCTTTGGCTTTTTTGGCTATGGATAATTTGGCACTTTTGGTAAATTTCAACTGTATGTCATCCAACCCAAACATATACTCGTATTGTTTTATAATACTATCACGAGGATCGGTCAGAACACGTATTAATTGTAATTCACTTAAATGATTCACATGAGTTATCATAGAAAATCTACCCACGAACTCTGGAATCAATCCATATTTCACTAAATCTTTGGGTTGTACATTTGCTAGGCCCGACACCTCGGATTTTGATTCTAATGTTGTAGTGAATCCTATGCTGTTTGATTGTTTTTCCATTTGTCTTTCTAAATCAACAAAGGCCCCGCCTACTATGAATAATATATTTTTTGTGTCAATTTCCACCATGGTGGCATCTGGGTGTTTTCTTCCTCCCTGTGGTGGCACCCTACAAGTTGTTCCTTCAACTATTTTTAGAAGTCCTTGTTGAACTCCTTCACCGGACACATCTCTTGTGATAGATGTGCTTTCATTTTTTCTACATATTTTATCAATCTCGTCAATAAAGACTATACCTCTTTCTGTAAGATATTTGTCTCCGTTTGACATATGATAGAGTTTAGTGATCACGTTTTCAACATCGTCTCCCACATAACCCGATTCAGTTAATGTGGTGGCATCTGCCATGGCAATTGGTACATTTAAATATTTTGCGATTGTTCTTGCTAATAATGTTTTGCCAGATCCGGTCGCTCCTAATATTAATACATTTGATTTGTCAAGATCAAAGTTTTCGGGAGGCATTGTGATTCTTTTGTAGTGATTAGCAACTGCCACTGATAACACAGTCTTTGCATGATCTTGTCCGATGACATACTGGTCTAGGTGTTCCTTGATGGCCACCGGATTCAGTAATTCACTTTTACCTGATTTTGCTTTTTCTAAATTGGTTTTTTTGACATCTTCGTCAAGTATCTCGTTGCAGAGATTTACACATTCATTGCAGATGGAAACTTTTGATGCACCCACAATCATTTTGGTTACATCTTTCCTAGACTTGCTACAGAAAGAACATACCAAATTGCTATCTTCGGACATTACTTAGATTCTAAGTTTCTTTGAATTTTTTTGAACAGTTCGGGTACTGCGGCAATTCTATTTCTATTTAACACATCATAGTTTTTTGCTTCGTCTATGTTACTGTTAATGAAATATGTTTTGGCCAATGTCAAAATATAACCACTCCAAACTTTTAATGGATTTGATGAATAATCCATATTCATGACAACCACAGTTGAGGCTCTACAAGCATTTAATAACCATGTATAGTCTCTACCTTTTTGATTGGGTTTCCATGTTTCTAAATATTTTTCATATTCTGCATCTTCTTCGTTTCCAAATGGATCTAAACTGCTGAAATTATTATCATCCCAAATATACAATGTGACATCGTCTTTGGGCATATGTTTATTAATGGCATCGGCAAAACTGTCTTTGTCACGTTTACTAAGATTGATAAGACAAAAACTTTTGTTTTGATTTTGGAAGAAACTGGGAGGAGTCACGATGGTTATCTGACCCATCTTTTTACGTAATTTTTCTCCCATCGCTGGTAGTTCTTTTTGTGCCTCTATGTTTGATTGTATCTGCTGTGGCGAGGTCGGAGCACTGCTGTCTTTGGTTTTTGGTTTCATTTTATTCATCCATTATTCTCAAAATAAGATTTTGATCTTCCTCTGATAAATCCTTTAATTTAATTTCGTTGTTCTCTATCTTAGTTATCAGATTTTTGATTCGGTCCTCTATTCTTTGGCGATACTCGCTGTCACTTACCATCTTGGCTTTGTGTTTTTTTATTTTTTCTTGTGGTATTACCAACTCCGGTGTTATCTGCTCTGCCGGTTCTTCCACTGTTTCTATTTTTTCTTCTACCACTGTATTTTTTAATTCCGGAATTACAATATCATTTTTTTCCGGCTCTGGTATATCTAATTCCTTGATCTTGCTCCAGGCGTTGCTTTCTGCCTGTTCTTCGTTTTGAACATATTTCTTTTTAGGAACTCTTATTTTTCTACCACCCTGTATGATTATGTCAAACTCTTGTGTTTCGTCGTCGTCTTCAAAACCTTCTATCAGTTTATCTAATTCTTCTTCGGTCATATCACGATCTTCTGTTTGAGGTTCGGGTGCAAATTTTTCTTTTAATCCTTCGGTAGTCAATACTTCAACGTCGGGTTTTCCAACACCACGTGGTTCTACTATAGGAGGATCGTTGAAATCGCTTAATATCAACGAAACTGTTTTTGCTATTTCTGGTGGCAACTGATCTGCGGTCACATTACCTCTCAACACATCGTCAACATAATCTTGGAAGAATGCTCTACGACTTGTTGTTATAGGTGGATGATTTCTTTCGTCATCCTGTGTGACTGGAACTGCTTCTAAAAATGCGGCTCTGTTGCTGTCATCTCTTTCTTTTTTTAATTCTTCGTCGGACATATCTTCAAATTTGCCGTGAGTGGCATGAAACTTATTTAATAGTGCTTTCCTCTCGTCCTCAGATAATATTTTTGTTTTTGGTAAAGGCACACCTTTCTTGTCTGTGATCACCGTTCCTAAAATGCCTTTTTGTTGTGTTGGTGTTGACTTGAGATCTGTTGGCTCATACACTATTTCTGATAATGGTTCCTTGGGTGTTTGTTCCATGTCATATTTGACTTCTGCTTCATCAAACCCGTCTGTGTTGTCTTCTTCTTTGTTTTGTGCACCTTTCAAGTCAATGTGTGGGATCACGTCTTCTTTCTCTTCGTTTTGTGTATCCTCTTTCATTACTTGTTCGATCTTTTCGGATATAGTTTCTTCGTTGTCTTTTACTGGAACTATTTCAATGGGTTTGGGTGTTGGCTTTTCTAATTTAGAATTAAATTGTTCTAGTTGCTCATTCCAACCCTTGACTGTTTGTTCCAATTTTTCATTTTGCTTTTTTCTTTCCTCTGCTTCTTGCTGTTTAAATTTTTCAATCATGGAATTCCACTGTTCTATTGCAGGATCCACATCGTTTGTGTTTGGTCGTGAAGGTGGTGGTGGAGGATCAAGATCCGGCTTTTCCAAATCAATTATTTCCTCGGGTGGATCAATCTTTACTGGAAAACGTCTAATCAGAGATTGGTTGGCCGCTATTAACAACAACACCGCTAACGGATCAAACACCACGATGATAATCAGGATCACCCATCTCACTGCCTCTGATGTGTTGACACTGTCGGTCCATCCAAAGTCCACCGCCAGTGCGGCTATGTACTTGACAGGTCCAACCTCCGCCTCCAGTTTCAGCATGTCGCTCTGTAGGGGTTCTCGTTCCAGAATTAATACGTCTATCCTGTTCTGTGCGGCCAGTATGTTGGCCTCTGCTTTTTCTATCTCCGTGTTCACACCGGAATTGTCTGTCACGTTGCTCTGTCTCAACCCATCAATACGTTTCTGTATGTCCGCAGTTGAACGAGCATAATCATCCTTTAGGATCTGTATCCTTGCCTGTGCGTCCGCTATGTTATTGGCTATCTGGTCTCGCTCTGACTTCTGTGATGCTTTCAGTTCTGCCGCCGCCCGCTCCTCGTTGAAGAACGATTTATTCGAAGTCAAAACATCACTGACATCTCGGTCTAGTGTTTTTAATCTGTCATTTAAATCTTTGACTGTGTCAGTTTCTACTTTTAATAATGTTTTAAATTTGTCTTCTGCATCTTTGAGACTCTGTATCTCGATGTCCAGTGCGCCAGTGTTACTTTGTGTGACTCTTCCTAATGTATTTTCGGCTCTGGTTATGATATCTTTTTGTCGCTCTATGTAGGTGTTCTCAGAGGCGATCTTGTTGGTGATGATTTCAATCCTTTGTGTGACTGTGTCTTCTGCTAGGTTCTGTTCCAGGTGTGCCTTTGATAGGAACCCAAATATGCCCATTGATGTTATCAGGGACAGTATCACAACAGCGATTGTGAGGTAAGTCCTCAACAACCATTTTGTCATTTTCCAATTACGGTACAGCCATGATGCGGTGACCAGTTTACCTATCTCTAACACCGAACCCATGATCACCACTGGCCAGAACGCACCCGGGAATATGGTCGCAAGTCCGATCACGGAGTAGAATATAGCAACCCCGGATATGGACAGTGCCGATAACAATGTTAAAAATGCGATAAACATATGACTTTATTTACTTGTATACTATTATAATAAAACAGCATGAAAAAAGCAAACATAAAATTAATGGTAAATATTACTATTATGTCACTAAATGGTATAGCACACAGACCCCTTAAACGCACAAGACAGGACGACAAACTCCTGATCGCAGAAGCCAAACGACAGGGCAAGACAGTGGCCGACGATGGCACCATATCGGGTTCAGTGGATCCCACAAAAAACTATTATAGAGTCAATAATGAATTAGATTACAGTCAATTGCCAACCCGATATAATCCCACAAGCAACACAGGCGATTTGGTGGAAAATCCCAATCCCAATGGATTGTTACTGGGCAGACCGTTCAGCACCAGTGGAGTGACACTCAGTGGGTTGGTTCTACAGTATGACGCCACATATGCAGTCAGTGGCAACAACATCACTGACCAAACCAACAATGGCAACACAGGTATTTTGGTGGGTGCCACACACGATGCCGCCAACGACTACTTCACATTTGACGGAATCAATAATTACTTGAAAACACCCAACATATATTCTGCCATAGGCAATCCAGACACATTCTCCGTAGGAGTGTGGGTTTATCCAACAAACGGTGGTAACGTGTTGAGCGTTTCATCCACTGACACAGCACCTTTGTCATCCTATCATTACTCATCGATGGCTATATTGAGCAGTGGTGGAGCCAAACCATACTTTGGTGTGTGGAACGGCACGGGCATAACTTCCGTGAGCGGAACGGCCGGTAGTTTTAACAATTGGTATCACATGGTGATAACCTACGATGCCGCGACCACTACCCTGACAGGCTATGTGAATGGTGGTTCTATTGGTTCACAATCAGTCACATACGACTCACCGCACGACGACGGTATAACTACACAGTATTTGGTGTTCGGAGTAAATGACAGCACCAATATGGGCAATGGTAACTATTTCCCAGGTCGAATGAATGAGATAAGAATTTACGGTGATGCACTCACAGCCACAGAAGTTTTGGCGAATTACAATGCAAGTAAGTCGAGGTACGGTTACTAATCATGGCTGACAATAGACCCAACACAACCAATTACACGCATCCGGAAGAGAATAATTTAAGGAACATACACAAGGCCATGGAGTACAACCAGGCCGGAGAACCCATCATAAGGACATCTGGTGGTAGTTTCGACTACGCCATCAACATATCAGCGGGCCAACAGGACGGGGTCGGCTACATCGAGAAGTTCGGTCGTAACAACACCATGAGCGCCAACATAGAGACCATATGGGACGGCAGTAACATATACACCTACCTGACGTCAGCCAGTGCGGTGCACATCACATCATCGGACGGCAATGACGCCGTGGCGGGCACGGGTGCAAGGACCGTGGAGGTTCAGGGTCTTGATCAGGATTACAATCTAGCAACGGAGACCATCGACGTGGATGACTCCGCATCCAACACCACGTTCATCAGGGTGTTCAGGGCCATAGTCAAGGCCACTGGCTCGGGAGGACAGGCCGCTGGAGTGATCAGCATACGATCGGCCGCCAGTGGTGGTGGCACACTGTTGGCACAGATACAGAGAGTGGGCACTGGCGGTGGAGCCAGCCTGGGACAGACATTCATGGCCATGTACACGGTGCCGGCGGGCAAGACGGCATACCTCACGCAGTGGACGGTGGGTGCGGGCGGACAGAACGCGGACACCACCTGTTTGTTCACGGCAAGGACGTTTGGTGACGGCGGATTCAATGCCAAGGACATAATAATAAGTGCGGGCCAGCAGTTCTCCAAGAACTACAAGATACCACTACAGTTCACGGAGAAGACGGACCTCGAGGTCAGGGGATTCACTAGTTCAGCAGGGAACGACTGTTCCAGCTCTTTCAACCTGATCCTGTACGATAACGAATAGTAGTTCCAGGTCAGAACTTTCTTAGGTACTGATTTCCAAATAAAGATTATTGATTATTACTCTGCTGTGTCAGCCAGGCCAGCACCCTCAGACAGTGCCATAGGCACGATCGCGTGGCAGGAACTATCGAGTTAATATCTTGTTATTTTAAAAATGCCCAAACACCCGTGGGATTCTTACAGGCATTGTTGGTCATGTGCCTTCGCACTGTGTTGACCAATATCAATGATTGATACACCCTGCAATAGCCGTCGGATGTTCGGAAACTGTGTATGACTCTTACTTTGCCTTTCACTAGTCTTTTTTTGCTGTACCATGAAACAGTTTCACCATCCCTGGTGTTGTTAAGGGCATGATATACCGCTGACTGATGAAGATTCTTTTCTTCCTTCCTCAAAGAAAATCTCAGATATTGTATGTGGTTCCATGCCATGCTCGGAGCACTCCAAAGTTCGTTCTCTCCAAGAGTGGTTGGTGTTGGAAAGTTAAGAAAGGCTCCTTCTGTTTCTTTCACATAAGAGTTAGTACCCGAGTGGGCCACACTCGCGAACAATAAACTAATTGATATAATGATAACCCGGAACAATTTCCCATCCTCCATCTATTTTTTCGCAGGCTATGGATCTCTGATCTATCATTGTGCCTTTGTAGGGCATCTTCCAAGTGAAGAACTGGCAATTTTTTGCGATGCCGGCCCCGTGTAGGAAGTCCTTGACGCCATCCTCACATTTGACAATTTCCTTTGTGACTTGATCAATGATCTCACCTTTTTCATTTTTTGTGATAACTGTTTCGTGTGATATATCGCAGTATTGATCGGACCATGGGCCTCCTGCCTTTGCGCCAGTACTGATCACGAAAAGTATCATGCCCAATGCCAACATCACCAAAGCGATCAAGTAGAGTATTGTGTTTTTCATATACGATACTCTACTTTTTCAATACTTTTTTCACAGATGATTCAAGTTCTTTTGTGTCGATCATGGCCACTTTCTTCTTGTTCACTTCTTCAATGATCGCTTTCACTTCTTTCTTGGAAAGTTCTACCATCACATAAGATCTGTAAGATTTATTGTTGGTCGCATAAACCACTTGCTTTGTGACTTCATAGCCTCTTGCAAGGGTTTCTTCTATGACATTTACAATTATGTCTTGTGATCCTGCTCTTACTGTTAGATTTTCGTTGGTACCCGCTTCGTCTTTCTTGATAGTGGTTTGATTGTTCATCTCACCATTGATCCTATCAACTAATTTAGCCTTTGCCAAAAGAATACTTTTCTTCACAGCAAGTTCTAGATCGGGAGACACAGCAGTTGCCGCCTCTTGATATGAAAACATTGTTTCATGATCATATTTCACATACCATTTGGGAGTCTTGTTGACTACTCCGTTCTTGGCCATGTCTGGTTTTATCTTGTAGGTCGAACATTGTGCTACCAATAGACCTGTAAATATAACCAGTATTAGTTTTCCTAGTTTGTTCATATTTCCTCTCTATTCTTTCAACTTGTCAATTAATCCCATGATAGAATCTAAAATGTTTCTGAAAATCTCAGAAACTGCCGACAAATTAAAATCGTTTGTGAATTGCTCGTATCCTGTGCCTATGTAAGGATAGACTGCCAAGAACACGCAAATCAATATTATTAATCTAATCATACTACTATTATAACACAGTTACCAAATGCGTCAACCAAGTTGATCTGGCTAAAAACTCTTGTTTTTATTGACTTTTTTATTATCATGATAACTGTATTTCCTGTTTCCATTGTGATCTTTTTGATTTTCCAACACCGCAGGCACGTCTACAGATGTAGAAAGGTTGGTTGGATAATTTGGTTTGGTATTCTGTCATCAATTGATCGTTCGTAAATTCCCTTATGTCGTTGTGTTTCTCCTGTCCCATTAGATTTAGGTATGCTTCTGCCATGTGACAGCAAGGCCATACTTTACCGGTATAGTCGATGAATATGCTGGAATCTCTGTTTCTTTCACAATCAGGCATGGCATCTGTGTAATCCACAGTTTCATAGATTTGTACCGGTTTGATATGGGCCTGTGGATATATGTCCCAACGATCTGTTTCCTTTGAACGGAACCAAGTGAATCCCATCTCTTTCGCAAGTTCTTTACATTGTTTTACCTGATGCTGATTGTGTTTGAAAACCAACATATCCCAATGTGCTGATGCTCCTGTTTTGATGTAGGCACGGGCATTCTCCATAATTTTTTTGAAATTGGTGTTCTTCCTGTAGATATGATTGGTGTCTGCCAAGCCGTCGATGCTGAAAACAACATAGTCCAGTGGACCAACTAAAATTTTACCCAGTTTAGAAAACCAATCCGGTGTTTTCAAAGATGCGTTGGTGTTCAATCCCAGTACCAAATTTTTTTTCAGAAATTTAAGATATTTCAGTATGTCAAGCAGTTCCGGAGTGGCACACGGATCTCCCACGTTGCCACAGAAAAAAATTTTGTTTATTTGTTTTATGTTGTCAACAGTAAAAGTTTTTTTAAAAAATTCAAGATCTAGGCTTTGTAATTTTATGTTAGGATTTAATCCTTCTCCCAAAACATTCCTGGCACACTGTAGACATTCCGCATTACACAGACTGGTAGGTTCTATGTGTATCTCTTTGATGTTATCTAGATTCATGACAAAACATATCTCAATAAGCTCAGTGTCAACATGAACACGATAACAGAATTTAAAAGTATGAGAGCTCTGTCATGCCATTTGTAACCAACCCACAACCATCCCATGGTTCCTATCCAACCTATGGACACATCGTATATCTTGGGTATTTCCTCAACACTACGACAGGCCACAGCCATCAACAGCAATATCGATGAAATCCATTTCACATACCAAGTGGAGTCGTGTAGTGGTGTGACTTTGTTAATTGTTTTGTTTGACATTAAGGTAAATCTAAATCTTTTATTTTTTGTAATATGATATCTTTGTATTCTGGATTTGTAGACCAAGCAGTCAATCCATCAAGTAATTCTTTGTAATTTAATTTGCCCAAATCGTATTGATGATCTCTTTCCGTTCTAAATTTTTCGTAGGCAGGATGTCTATTGATGATGGCGATCATGTCTGAAACAGATTCACATTTATGGATATATTTTTTAACACCAAATTGTGCGTTGGGTATGCCCATGGGTTTCATGTGAGGTTGGGTTAAATCCCAAGTCCTCACTCCAAACAGAGCATTGCCTTCCATGGCAAACCTTGATTTGCCATATGCTGATTCTATCACTGCCATTGATATTATTATAGCAGAAGGTATTCTATGGTGCGGATCGGTCATTAAATTGAGATAGTCCACACACTTTCCAACGGCTACAACAAATGAATCGTTGTCATTGTATATAAATTCCGGTTCTTTAAATCCTAAAAATCTCGCCTTGTCCACCGCTTTCTGTTCTGTGTCTCTTATGATCTTTTTAGTGGACCATTCATTTGGCTTGAATGTACCATATCCGTATGAAGCAAAAATTATAAAAATCAAGGCAAGAACCTTGTACAAGGTAGTTTTTAAATTGTTAGACGTATCTTTGTGTTTAATAGTCTTCATATGTAATATGTGTTTATGATGCCCCCGGAGGGGCATCTTTATTTTTATACAGCCTGTCTTACTGTTTCAGTAGACTCTGATGTAGGTTGTAAACTTTCTTGATAAAGTTTTTCGGCTGTACTCATATAAGAGTTCCAGTCTGCTTTTGACAACCCAGTAAACCTTGTGATGTTTCCATCAGCAAGTATTTTGTATGAACCAGCAAGTCTGTGAGAACCATCTTCTTGGTATTTGTGGACAACACCTGTTGCCTTACCATCTGCGTTCTCTCTGCCAGGAATAAACATATACTTTCCTGATTTGCCGTTCCATGTGTTTTCAGTTTCAGTATCAGATTTACATCTTGCGATTACTTGGTCCAATACCAACTGTGCTTTTGCTGAACATTTATACATATTTCTTTCTCCTAAGTTAACCTAATTATAACAGGTAATGGTAAAAGGTCAACCAGAATAATACCGCAATTTTATTGGGTAATTTAAATAAGTGCATATGAAATTAGATGATATCATGATAATATTTGGTATAGCAGGGGTCATCTTGCTTGTTACCGTGTTATATGCTTTTCCACCTGATTCCTTGATCGACGCCATGAAACAGTCGGGATTCTAGATGATAAAATGGTTTTTGACTTCTTTGATGATCACGGGTGCGTGTATCACAAGTTGGCAACTACATCCATACTTTGGTTTGTTCTTCTTGTTCGCAGGCAATCTAGGTTGGTCCATACAACTTTTTAAAATGCGAGAATGGGCGGCCATGACTGTGTTTGTTGTGATGGCATCTGCATGGAGCTCAGGAATAATAAAATACTTTTTTTGGTGAGATAATTACTGATAATATGAGAGCAAATATCAATTTAATACCAAGACAAGATGTGGACTATGACATATGGGCTCCCATGGCCCTGGGGGTAAAACCATCTCCGGATCCCAAGATCAATGCTGTGGAAAAAGAATGCCTCGAACTTTTTGCCGATGTCAAGAAAAACGAGCACATCGAGATATACAACAACGGTGAACCGCCGGCGTGGGGAGAGAGGGTGGCAGGTATATTAAAAAAAAATGGTTACGAAAATGTCACTGTTGATCCAGGAAACGATCGTGAGTATTTCCATAATAAATCTAAATTATTTCCGGATATTAGAAAACCATACAGAATTCAACCAATCGGGGATTTAAGGAACAAAATAGAAAAATTATTTGATTTTTATAAAACACAGGCATGGACCATAGAAGAACCCAAGTCTGGAGTGTGTGGACACTATTACAGAGGTAGAATGCTGTGGACACAGGTCCAATCGGGTTATAATCCCGATGACAGTGCCAACAAAGAATTAATGGTTCGTATGAAAGAACTATTAGAGCCCACTACAAAAATGGTTAAAAAATTTCTAGAAGAAAATGAAACAGTGGTAGAAGACCTAGATGCTAAAATTACCTTAAGATTATTAGACTACGTCAACGAAAACGATATAAATTCCAAATTAGCCAGTCATTTGGATGCCAGTTTATTAACAGGTTTATTATATCATGACGCACCGTCGCTTCACACCGTAGAATTCACAGATGATTCGTTGACCAGAGAGCACTCAATACAAAGAGACATCTCCAAAGAAGTATCCGAAGGAAACTGTTTTTGGGTGCCTGGCTACGTATATGCTGATGAGATGAAATCTTATGTGTCACCTTGTTGGCATGGGGTACAAGTTCCTATAGATTGTGCTAGAAGATTATCAATGGTCATTAGGGTTGAATGTGAACTGATTCATAATGGTGCCAAGATCGAAATGCCTGGTTATTTTTGGAATGACGAGTTAAAAACGTGGACCAAATTTCCACTCACTGATATTTTTGTTTATTAATTAAGTCTATTAAATTTTTTCAATAGATCCAAGTAGACCTTTTCCCAATATTCTTTGAACCACGGATCTTGAGCATTCGTCATCATAAATCTTGCGTTGTTCAACAATCTCGGTTGTTGATCCTTGTTCACTTTTATTTTTGTAATCATTTTAATTTTTTTAAAAATGCTTGTTCGTTGGCCAGTTTTTCTTCAGGAGTGAGCTCTGTCTTTATGACCTCGATAGTGGTTTCTTCTTTGGGTTCTTCTTTGACTAGGGATTTTGGTTTTTCTATTGGCATTCCGGATCTGTCGAACCATCTGCCGTCGTCGGTCTCGTAGGTGTGAGATCTAAAATTGTTACCGTCCATGCCTTTTACCAGAATACTTCTTTTATGAATCTTTCCTTTGTATGTTGTGCCATTCTTGTTGATCAATTTTGTTTGACCATATATGCCTCCGTATATCCTGTCTATGTAGATAGGTTTTCCATTTTGGTCTTCACCATATATATTTGAGACTGGTTTGATTATAGGTTCTGGAACAGAGGGTGATCGTATTTCTTTTAGATTGTTTAAAATTTCTTTTGTTTTTTCACTCATGTGTTTAAAGAACAACTTTTGGCACGGATGAGTTACATTCGACGGGTTTGCCGTCTCAATAAAATTATAGCCTAATGGGCTTTTAAGTTGGAAACAAATGAATGGTCACCAACTCACCTGTGCCTAAAAGTTATTCTTCCCTTTGTTAAATCATAAGGCGATATATCAACATCAACCTTATCATTCATTAAAATCTTAATTTTGTTCTTTTTTATTTTACCACTGGCATATGCTAAAATATTGTGTCCATTTTCCAACAAAACCTTGTACATCTGCCCAGGTAACACTTCTTGTATTGTTCCTGAATATTTTAGTACATCCTCTTTTGGCATATGTTAGTGTGTATTATAAGATATTATCAAAAGATGTCAACCAATGAAAAACACACTATTTCCAATATAATTCGTAGACTTTGACCCCATGCTTCCAACTGCCATCCACATCGTTCTGGGTGATATTATCAATTTTTACATCACCGTAACCACTTTTTTTAAGGTAGGCCTGAAAATCTTCTGACTGTACTGCTTTCCTCATTTTGGCAATAAGTTCTGGATCATCGCTGTTTGTGTAGATCATTTTGATAATTGGAAAATCTGGTATTTGCATATCTAACTTATTACCAATATAATCTTTGTCTTTTGGATTGCCCTGTATTGGACAGATCACATCTCCATTTTCCACAGACGGTCTATTCACTCCGTGACCAACATAGCCTGTGTCTATGTCACCGGCGATAATGGCGGCAAGCACATTTTTACTTCCACCATATGGAATACCTTTTACGTTGACTCCGGGTTGATTGTTTATGTCATTTACCAGTCCTTTGGATAGAATCACAGATGCTCCGCCCATTGTTCTAGCATCTTTTAAATCTTTTGGATCACGAGCATTGGTACAGATATCTAGATAACTTTTACCAATAAAAACAGTTTTTTCTGCTTTTGCAGGAAGGGGACAATCTAATTTCTTGCCCATCGCCGCGATTGCCACATCCACGTTGTAGATCATGATGGCATCTTTTGTGGATTGGAATTTTGCTTCTGCATCCTCACAATTACCTGCTTGGTAAAAACTTGCTGAAGATATGTTCAATGCATTTTCAAAACTTTTGGCTAACACCGTGCCCGGTGATGCCTTGTTGCTGTGATTGACAATAGTGATTGCGTTTGCTGATGTGATCATAACAAACAAACTCATTATGATTAAACTGATTTTTTTCATGGTTCTCCAAAATTTTAGTTTTTTTAATAATTATGACTTTGTTTTTTCTATGATGTTAAAAATGGATCAGATAAACCTGCATGGTTGTCCATATTATCACATCTCCCAACAAGTATATGAATATAAAAGGCATGGCATTGATGTTATATCTTTTCATTATAAAACCAATAATTGTATATCCTAGTAGTAAGGACAAATAACTTATCCAAGATATTTCTTGTATAGATACATCCAAGTAAATCATACCTAACACCAACATCAATAGTATTATTTTTAATTGGCTATGTGCTAGTTTTACCATGGAGGTATAAAAGTTTATAAATCTAAGACTCAACAAGTAATAAAAAACAACAGTTACCAATGCGAGTATTATTATACTATCCAACACCGACACTCCGGGCAGTACGGTGCTTGACGATTTGGCCAATTCAATAACATTTACCACTTTGATATCCATTATGTTGCTCACAATGATACTGCTTGGAGTAAAAGGCAATCCGAGAAGAAAAAAAGGCAACAGCATCATGATCACTCCGGGATTGTTGGCAGTCTCGGCCGCTATAATCTTGTCATTGGTATTGGATCTGGTTGTATGATAGGCAGTTGCCGCTGATAGTTCTGCTGATGGACCGGGAATCAAACTGACCACACAGCCTACTATGGTGTTTTTTACTACCAACCACCATGGCAGTTTTGTTTTCTTTGGTTCAAATTTTTCTTTATCGTTTTTGATAAACCCGGTGTCATATGAGACAACATCAGGAATGACAACCATTGCAAGTACCAACATAAAGAAAGTTGTGTGTTGTAAAAATATGGAAGCAGAGTACCAACTTATTGGCAAAGCATAATTGTTTTGTGGAGCGATGAAAATAGCCATGAATGCTATCAAAGCCGTCATTAGTTTTTTATTGCTAGTGAATATCAGAAATAATATCACTGTGTACAACAAAAAAAATTTTATTTCAACTCCTCCCATAAAACGCATTCCTGATGTTGTATAGGTAGTATAAAGTATCCATACCAAACACAGTGCCGAGAAGGCGCTTATCAGACTACCTCGTGATGTTTGCCATAGCAAACTGTTTCTTTCCGATAGTGATAACTTCTTAACATCATTGACATAAATTAGGCTACTCGCATCTCCAGGAATACCCAATGTGATAGTTGACACACTGCAAAAAAATTGAGATCCTATACTGCTGACCGCCCAGAACAATAACATTTGTTCGGGTGACCAAATTGTGGCAGTAACATACAACAGAAATGCACCCAAATATATAGGAAATACAGGAAACAATCCTATCAGTATTCCGGTCAGGATACCAGAAGATAAAATAATTGCAAGTTCCATAATGTTATTTTAACTTATTTTTTCTTTTCTGTCAAAATTTGACGAGGTGTTTTTGAACCAGGTGTGAGTTTTGATAAACGCAGGCTGAACAGTTTTTTTCTTCCTTTGTTGGTAACAATCACGGGTTGACCGTTAATATCTGTTTCTATGCTTTTGATTATGGCCTGTACATTACGGAAACGTCCAACTTCCACTTTATCACCTGCCTTGATTTCTATTTTATAACTTTTCATTTTGTTAGACTATTCCGCTCCAATCGTCATCGGACATTTCTCGTCTTCTTCTTTTTTTGGTTTTTTTCTTTTTTGTTTTTAGTTTTTTGGTTTTTTTTGTTTTATTTGATACAAACATATCTAGATATTTTCCAAAATATTTCATATCAATCTCCAAACAAACTCAAGTCAAAATTTAATACAGTGGCAACTAGATGAACTCTATCTTCTTCTCCACCGTTGAACGCATTATGATATTTTGTGTTATTGGTTATCCATACGTGTCCGTCTGCAGGCATATGAAAGTTCACTGACTCAACAACCATGTGAGCACCGGGATTGGTTATGATAGGTATGTGCAATCTGGGTTCAGGATCTCTATGCCAGCTCAATGTTGTTCTTGGCAGTTTCCAAAGCAGTCGTATTCTACCCAATTGATACTTTGTAGATAAGGTATCATACACTTCTTTGAAGTAAGTGTCTTCAAACAATTTAACAAACTCGGAATACTTGGTCTCATCTATGGGTTTTTCTCGAGTAACTTCTATTCCCGTGTGATCTGGCTTTGTCCAAAAGTAGCCTCTCACGTTGCCTCCGGTTATGGAATTTGGATCACCGGGTATCTGTGTTAAACAAATTGCATTGATGTCTCTTTTACCAAGCGGGGATTGTCTAGCCACACGACTATCGACTTCTTGTACTGCTGATTGTAGTTTGTTTATATCAAAATACAAATTTGGATCTTGATAAAAACCTTTTGGATATACATTCATTATACATCAAAAGTTATGCCTTGTGCCAAAGGCAAATCTTCTCCATAGTTTACAGTGATGGTTGATCTACGCATATATTGTTTCCATGCATCTGAACCACTTTCTCGTCCACCACCTGTGTCTTTCTCTCCACCAAATGCTCCACCAATTTCTGCACCCGAAGGACCTATATTAATATTTACAATACCACAGTCTGATCCCAGCACAGATATAAATTTTTCTGCTTCTTGCAGATTATCTGTAAAAATACAAGAACTTAATCCCTGTGGAACAATGTTGTGTTTTCTGATAGCATTATCTAGAGTGATATACTTCAAAATGTACAGTATAGGAGCAAAAGTTTCGTTGTGTACTAACTCGTCCTGCTCTTTGACTTCCACTATGGCAGGTTTTACATAGCAACCTTCGATAACTTCTCCACCGTGTACAATATGTCCTCTTTCTCGACATTTTTTTAAAACTTCTTGCATTCTGTCAACAGATTGTTGATTGATCAAAGGTCCCACTAAATTTTTAGGATCCATTGGATCACCTATTGTCAAACTGTTGTATGCAGATTTAATTTTTTCAAGTAGTGTGTCGTAAATGTTTTCGTTAACAATCAATCTTCTCAATGTCGTACATCTTTGTCCGCAAGTTCCCACAGCACTGAATACTATGGCTCTAATTGCAAGATTCAAGTTTGCGTGTTGTGAAACTATCATTGCATTGTTACCACCCAACTCTAATAAAGATTTTCCTAATCTTGCCGAAACCCTCGGAGCCAATGCTTTGCCCATCTCTGTGGAACCTGTGGCACTTACTAATTTTATTCTAGGATCGTCTGCTATCCATTCGGCGGCTTCTTTTCCACCATCGACTATGCCCAATAGATCTTGTAAATGAAATCTATCACCTTGTGTATGTTTCACTGTCACGTTTTTTAAAAATTCAACAATTGATTCATCCCATAACTCTTTACATTTTAGAGTGATGTTCATACTGAGGGGTGATGGTTTCCATACAACAGAATTTCCACACACTATAGAAAGTATATGATTCCATGACCATACAGCACAAGGAAAATTAAAAGCAGATATGACTCCAACAACTCCAAGTGGATGCCATACTTCCATTAACTTGTGATCTTGTCTTTCCGATGGCATGGTCAATCCGTAAAGTTGTCTTGACAATCCCACCCCGAAATCACACATATCTATCGCTTCTTGTACCTCTCCTATTCCTTCCGCAATAATTTTTTTGGAATCCTTTGTGACCAGTTCTCCTAACTCTTGTAAATTTTCTCTTAATTTGTTGCCAAATATTCTGATTAGTTCTCCTCTTTTTGGAGCAGGAACATTTTTCCATAACATCTGGGCGTCCATGGCTCTGTTGACAATCACGTTATATTTTTGTTTATCCATAAAGTTCTCCAAATTTATTACCAGTGAATACATCAAACGGTATATTTTCTTGACGTTGAAATCCTTTGCCTTTCAATTTGCCTTCGGCATAGGCCAGGACTGCCGCACAGGCTCCGGATGCAGTGGTTCTCTGTATGGCACTGAAGTTTTCATCTCCGTAAATTTTTTTACTATACGTTACTTCTTGTAGCATACCATTCTTGATGCCGACCACACTAACGAACATCACAATGACATCAGCGGTAGTGTAAGGCACTTCCTGATCAAATAGATCAATAAATTTTTCTTTGTTGTGTTTTAAATTTAAATCGTCCAACAAGAATTTCATGCTGGCATGATGTCCTGGATATCTTATGGTTTTGTAGTCAAGTGTTTTGACTGTGTCAGAAAATGTTTCACACATAGAGGCCGCTCCACCAGATGTGTTAAAAGCCTCATATCTATCACCATCAACATATAAAGTTTCTAAACCGTCCAATGGTAGTGTTTTGATGTGTTTGTTATTTCTAATAACATCACAATCATTTACGTATTCGTTGATCAATCCGGACGTACTCCATGTGAGATAATAGGCCATGGCATTGTTTGGATACTTAGGCAATGCTCCACCTCTCATATTAACTTTGTCCACTCTTTCAAATTGCTTGATAAGATCACTTGCAACAATATTAATGGCTCCCGGAGCAAAACCACACTGTGGCATCATGAATGTGTCTGATTTGAAAGTCTTGATGTGATCTGTCACTGCTGTGTCTTCTGTGAGATCAAAATATGCCACATTGAATTTATTACAGGCATCTGCTATCAAAGGATTGGCATCATAAGGTGCTCCTGAGACCAATATGTCTTGTTTAGACACAAAGGATTCCAGGTCGTCTTTGTTGAATACATCTATCTTTTGTACTTCATTCTTTTGTATTTTGTCCGCTATACTAATATTATGATCTGTTGTTTTTAGATAAGCATATATTGTTGATCCAATTTTACCAGAACCTATAATTCCAATATTTTTCATTACATTTTTTCTCCTATTTCAAATCCTCTAAATCTTAAAAATCTAGGAAAACGTAGACTATATTCCCTAGTCGTGTCCTGATTTTGGGTTATTGCATCTGCTCTAATTTCAACAACCTGTCCTAATAATTTATCTTTGTGTTGCCAATATGTTTCACGATCCTGGTCTGTCAATCCAGATCCCACATTAGTTTTTATAAATTTACCATCGTCGGTACCTTCAACAATGAGAGCACCCAGTTTACCAATATTTCTACCCGTGCCTTCTTCAACATCTTTGACAGTTAAAGAAACTTCTATAAAAGGTTTTACTTTTAACCAAAGGCTGGATCTCTTACACTCGTAGATACCTCCCAATGGTTTAATCATAATGCCTTCAAATCCTCTGTCTATACACATCTTGTTATAGTCTGCAAACTGTTTCTGTCCATCGTCGTCATCTAAATCTATTTTTACATATTCCACTTTGGATATGTTTGGACCATATTCATATCCGTCTAACCATTCCTTTCTTTGACCCAATGTGTTATTTGATCCACCTTCCTTGAAATGTTCTAATGGCAGACAGTCAAACAGGTTAAGCACCGCATCGTCCGTCTTGGCACCGCCCTTCCTGTGTATCTCCCTCATCAGGGTCTGGAAGTCATCGCTCATGACCTCGCCGTCAAACACCATGCTCTCAGACATCTGGTCCAGCATCTCGTCAAATTGTTGAAGTATCTTTGGAAAGTTGACCAATTCCTTGCCGTTTCTTGAGAACATCTTGACCTCGTCCTTGTCCACGTCGCATATTGTTATCACTCTGACTCCATCCAGTTTGGGTTCAACATACACTTCACCTGTCATCTTCTTTTCGTGCTTCTTGCTGTCGTCTGCCAACATACACTCGAACACAGGAACTTTCATCGTAGAATGCTTATTGATTGTCTTGTGTGTGACCCCACATCTTAGATCTTTTATCAAGATCCTACGATACCAGTCGTTCCATTCTTCCATGTCGGACCTATCACAAAGGTCTTGGATCACATCTCGCATTTCATTGCCTGTGAGAGTTCTGTCTTCCAATCTTCTCAAGACATCATCAAACTCGGTCTGTGTGATTCCTGTGCCATCCTTCTTTGATACGGGCACCTTCTGTACACCAAAGGTCCTGAATCCGTCCAAGGCCGCACCAACGCCGTTGAAGAACCTGATGTTCTCCGCATCGCTCTCACGCCTGATAATGGCCTCCTTCTTCAGTCTCGAATTGTCCGCTTCCAGTTCTTGTATGATTTTCCAGGGTTTCATTTTATTACTCCTAACATTGTAAAATGATTTTCAATAGACCACAAGTCTAAATCAATGGGTTCTCCTCTTAAATTTTTAATTGTTTTGGTAAATCCTGCCATTTTATATCTTCGAAATGGATATTGCCATGTGGCATTGTATTGCCATTCTCCTTCCAGGATGTGTTTGTCAGCATCTGATATAAGGCACAAAGGCATATGGATTGCTTCGATCTCAGATATATGACCTTCCAGGTATGCTTGTAGTATCCTATTTTGTGGTATTGGATGCTCGAGATGTGCTTTGCCCTCATTGGCACCTTCCGCCACATAATGGGCCTGTCCAGGACATCGTGCCTTTTGTGTGTCCCTCAAGTATCTCTGTAAAAAATAAAAGTACTTGCCTTTGACTTCTCTGTTGACATTTTCACTTAATAAATCGTTTTTGAATCTATTTAGAATTTCTACATCTGCCTCAAGCGATACTTTGTTGGCAGATTTAAATTGTAACTTACCTACCAATTCGCGATCTAATCGCATATATCTATCTAGTTCAAACATTGTTTTTCATTTTACAATAAGGAACAAACTCTGCACAGATGTCATTTTTCAATAAACCCATGGACACCTTAGGTTCGTGTGGTGGATTGAACTGATCATCTTCTGATGCGTGTGAAAGATATGCTTCTCTCATCAAGGTGCTCATTGCCACCGGGGCGTCCCATGATGTGCCTCGGCAATGTTGCCATTGCTTTTTAGAGGCAGAATGTATTCCTTGTGCGTTCCTTCCACATATGTCGATCAGTGCCGATAGAATTTTATCTATCCAATCTTTGGGTAGAAATTTAGTTGCACCGTCTTCTTTTGCCAATGCGTACATTTTTACAAGTCCTATGTAGATACCTTGATTGATTTCTCCTCCGTCCTCGTCTCCGTAATATTGTTTGATTCCCAACAATATCTTTTCAAGAACATCAGCATCGCCGGTCATTTCTAAACCTTTGTATGCATAATCAAAATGTGAGAAATAGTGTTTGTTTGGACCACACTTGCCCGGGCTCTTTCTCACTCGCTTGGGTTCTAAATCTATAGCACATTTTTTGAATAGGGTATCAACAGTGTAGGCATTTTTTACCCTAGGATTATTCCTATCGTTTTCAGAATGGACATCGTTGTGCCATCTGTGTAATAGACCCCTGTGTATCTCTTCTGTGCCCGCCCTCAATATACCTGTGTCATTCAATATCTCAAATGCGATGGCATCAAAAGATTGATGTGATGTCTCAACATAGGTCATGGGCACTGCCTTGAAACCCAATACCGATAATGCGACAGACGTGTGTTGTCCATCAAACAAAAAGTATTTTCCGTCTCTTTTGACTGCCGATGCGGGTCTTACCACCCGGGGATCAAATTTTTCACATATACGAACCACGTGTGAAGGTCTCAAGTCTCGTTGTACAGAATAATTGAAACATAGATCGTCATTGATCTCCACTTGTGAAATACCTTGCGGTAATATCATTTCAGGATCTTTTTGTAATTCTTTCAGCCTATCTCTGGCTGTTTCTAACCTTGTTTTGAAATTGGCTACTTCATCTTCGCCGTCTTTGTAGAATTCCTCAACCACTTGATTGAGAGTTTTCACTTTGTTTTCCATATCATCTCCTGTATGTTGACTCAATTACACCCAAAGGGTGCGGAGTCGTGTGTTCCGCCGAATATAAGCGAGATCCGACGGAACAAGTTTATAGACATTTACTTTAATATGTCTTGTTAATTTAATTTTAACACATTATCAAAATATGTCAACCGTCTGTTTTTAAACAACAATATTACTTTTTGGTGGTGTTTTGATAGGTGAAGTTGCATTCTTGTACTCGTTGATCACTTTTTCATTGGCCAATCCAATTACCACAATATTCCTAGTTTCTATTTCTATATCTTTTGATTGATCCATTGTGGGAACAAATGTACCAAAAGCCAGTCCCTGTGGGCTCATCATGATTACCAAAGGTTTCTGTATGGTGATTTTATTTTGATCGTGATCAGTTACTTTGGCAATGACTTCTTCCCCAGTGACTAATTTTATAGTTGCTATTTTTTCTTTTTCTATTATCATTGTTCTATTGTATATGACAAATATTTTTTTGTCAAATGAACTGCTATATAAATATTGAAAAATGAAAACCTATACTCCCACCGATCAGAACACAAAAGACTTATTAAAAAATTGGACAAGGAAAAATGGCCAGCTCTGGGAGATATTTTTAAAATATGGTCCAGACAATACCATCACTGCAAAAACACTTGAACAAATAGAGCAAGATACAAATACCACTGTCAAGACTAAAGGTAGAGTAAATTTTCAATGTTATCCGTTCATTGAAAAATACAACATCAAAGAAACAATATTCCATGGGTGGGAATCTAGCACATTTTATCAAAATTTTCAATTGAACAGTGAGGGGTTGATTGAAGTTAGAGACCTACCTCGAAACACGATACCATACGAAGAATTTGAGAAATTTGCAGTAGAAAAACTTGATAAAAAAATAAAAGACTTTATCGATTCGCATGATGACATAGTTTTAATGTACAGCCAAGGTATAGACTCGATACTATTAATGGCTTATTTGCACAAATACAACGCTCTAGGTAAAACAGAACTCGTATATGTGAATAATCAGGAGCCTGACTATGAACCAATAATGGTCGATGGAGAAATATTTTTGCCTTTGTGGAATAAAAATCCTTACATCGAGACATATTGGAAAGACCGTCTTAGCAATCCAACTTTAGAATACAAAAATCATCATGAGAATAAGCATAATCCCAATAAGTCACACGTTCTCAGTGAAGGTGCAATTCTGAAATTTGACAACAACCTCGACCTGAGTTTTGAAAAAACACTTGGTTTTAAGAAAGTCACCGAATTAAAAATGAACGAGGACACGCTGATCAAATGGGCGAACAATAGAGATCCAGAACCATTTTTTAATTATCAATCATATGAGGTCGCCGAACAGTTCAAAGATAGACCTGTAATAATCGGCCACGAAGGGAATTCTGTTTTATTTCATAAATGGGAATGGGTCAGACGTATCGGAAAACACATACCTATCGATGAAAATTATTATACAAAAACTGTAAACGGCATAGATTGGGATTTGGAATGGGACAACGACTGGGGAATCATAACACTTTTTCAACCAAAACAAAGAGGGTATGATAATAAAGACATAGGCAACGAATTCACTCCAATTTCTGATTTTGAATTGATGTCAATGTTGCCTTTTATTGACACAGAAACTATAGATCCTTTAGATGTAGCGAACGCAACAATGATTAAAAAAATGATACATCAAATGGTTGGAGATAAATTTGATCACTTGATAGTCAAAGAAGGTAACAATTGGATGAATTTTTGGACTCTGGCAAGGATACCCGTTTCAAAACTTGATCCTGAAAATTTAAATTTATATGTGAATAAAAAAAGCAACCTTCATAATGTATCTTTTTGTAAGAAAGCATTACAGGTGGCAAAAAGAACGGGTTGGATATTTGCATCAGATCTACTACAAATGAAATTCACAAACAAAGTGACCTTGCTATATGCAGATAACTTTCCTACTGCTGTTGTAAAAATAAATTAAAATTTATATTTTCCGTGTTTGAAAACGTCGTCCACTAATTTTTGACATTCGTCATGCCAGTACTGTCCGCTTTCTCTCAATTGCTCGTTCATTGTTCGTAGTCTTTCCATTTTCTTTTTCAATGTTTTTAATTGAGCGGCGGATATTATTTTTTCCAGTTCTTTGATTTTGGTTATCTTGTCGATCACATCATCAATGACCGGGCAGGTTATGTCAGGAACTTTGGGAGCCTTTTTCCTTATTTTCATCCAAACCTGTTTGTGCTTTGGTAGTTTACGTTTTTTCATTCACACCCCTGTTTAATATCAAATATTTAAGGTTAGGGTGACAAATGAATATACGACATTATAAGTTATATGATCGTATTATGTTGGGGGAACTTCTGTTCCCAGGTGTCCCCAAACCCGCAAGATTGTTGGCTATTAAGCCGCTAATCTTAGTTGAGATTGACCAACTGTTAGGTCAGCAAATCCCAATGCTTTTTTATTAGCATTTATAAAATAACCCGATTACGTCGGAATAATCACGATGAACTCCAGATAGTTTTAACTGTCAATCGATCCTAGTTCACCCCCTCAAAGCACAAATCTATTGTGTGTGTTTCGAGTGAGTGGTGGAGGTGGTCGGTACTGCCCCGACGTCTTGTCCAGGTATTGTCTACCCATCAACGTCCATGCTAGTATTTAAACACATTAATGGTATTTTGTCAATAGGTTGACACTTGTTTTTTTGGATGCTAATATAAGTTTATGCCAAAAAACAGAAAATTTATTTTTACAGATAAAACAGCACCCGCTGAAGAACAGGTCAAAGAAATTGAAGCACTGGGTTACAGACGAGCAGTGAAATCTTATCAGTCCGGTTCCAAAGCAAAATTTGTGGAAGTGGAATGGACTACCAAAAGTGGTGAGGAATTCTACAAACTACAAAAATTACCGCTGGGTAGATCGAAAAAATTGGGTAGATAATTTATTCATCCTTTGAGGACAAATAAGTATCAGTAGCTCATGGACCTACAAATAATTAGCAAACAGAATCCAAAATATCATATCATTGATAAGAATGGCTGGACGGCCCCGGGCCTTGTGAGAGGATGGTTTCTGCTCACAGTTGAATTTGAATCTGAAAAAATAAACATAGACGACATCATGATCAATGGAGAAAGCATAAAACATTGCATATACACCGGAGTGTTTCAAACAGACAATGGTGAAAGACACTTCGCACCTTCATTGTGGGAACCGGGGAAGTGGACAATTTGGCTACACCCGAATGTAGGACATTATCTGCAATCAATGTTCACGCAAATTAACAACGGCGATTATGGCAAAAACCTAGACGAATTATATCTGCATACGGTGGACATGCCCACTATCATAGATGACAAGTATCCAAAGCATATTAAAGACTATTTTGCAAAGGGTTATGGACCAAGATGGTGGCATAGGAAAAATATCAAGGATCTTCCGTACAAGGTTTTACATGGCGATTTTGATAGTTTAGATAGAGAAAAGATACTGTGCGAAACAAAGCAACTGCCTCATAAGATGGAATACAGGCAAGGGTGGAATGCAATCAGTCTGAAAAAGCGAGATGACATAGGTTTGCCTATGGTTGATTATGCAGATTTACAAATGCCAGAAACAGAAAAAATGCTTCGTCTCGTGGGTTACAAGTCTGTCTTAAATGTTAATTGGATTGGCCTGGATCCTTATCATTCGTTGCCCATGCACAGAGATGACATACAGAACATCAAGCAGATGGATGAGCAGGAATCTAATCTTTTTACAGGGTGTGTTAGATTTTATTGGAACATCAAGAAAAATGATAAGTTTAAATTCAAAATGGGGGAAGTAGGAATATTACCCACAGACAAACCTCTGTTGATCAACCCAACAAGATACGCCCATTGTGTGGTAAATGATTCCAACGAGCTCAGAGAATCTATACAAGCCTGGGGCATCTTATAAATACCTTTACAACGCCGCTTTGCGACGTCGGAATAAACAGGACGCCTGAGCATCTGCTCTTTACTGTTTGACAGAACGCCCTTCCGTATGGTATAATGTACCTAGTAACCAAATAAAAAAACTAGGAGTAAAAACCATATGAGACTACTCACGGCGTTGCTTGTGTTAATCACTTTCGCAACAACAACATTGGCCAAAGAATTTACAATGGCCATTCAACCTACCTTTGGTGCACACCAACACATAGGATATGAAATTATCGATAGATTGGAAGCACAAGGTATCACTGTAAACACTGTACCAACCAAATCATCTATCAAAGGCAATGGACTTTTGATGAACAACACAATAGATGTAAATGTGGGGTCGATCACATCTTTTATTGTACTAAACGACAAAATGCCAGGACAAGGTAGATTGCTTTCTGGTATAGGACATTACAAATATTTTTTACAATGCACACCGGATATCAAAACGATGCAAGATGTCAAGACAACTAAAATTGTTACATCGGGTAGAAATACACTGGAACACCACACTATTAGATGGCTGGCAAAAGAAAACTTTAATGACCCTTATGCATTTGATGAAAATTTCATCACAATGAAGCGTCCACAAATTTGGCAAATATTACAAGCCGGATCAGAGGATGTGAAATGCGTCATGACCGGAGCACCTTTGCAAAATAAGATTCAGGACGAACTTGGCTTTGTTACAGTTGCAACTAGTGATGTAGAAAAAGGTATAGCAGGATCTTACAATGCATACTGGACAAGGACAGATTGGATCGAACAGAATCCAGAATTGGCAGATGCTTTCATTAAGACAGCAGTCGAAGTTATAAGTGATTACAATAATGATCCCATGCCAATATTGGAAAAATTTATTGCCAAAGATAAAATGAGTATCTCTGCTGATTATCTTAAAAAAGGACACATAAAAAATCAAGCGGTATTCCATTCCGATCTAAGGGGTGCCGAATATTTTAATGATTTCCTTTATGAAATAGGTTACTTGAAAGATAACAAAGGAAATATCTTGCAAATGATCTACAACGAGAAGGCGCTCAAATAATGCAACTATTGTCCGTCGCTCCCATTAGAAACAATGTAGAGGTGTTCAAACCTATCACTCTACATGTCAAACCTGGAGAGGTCAAGACACTGATGGGAACGTCGGGCGTAGGCAAAACTACACTGTTAGAATGTATTTCAGGCAACTGCAAATACAAAGGAACGATCATCGACAACAAAAATATATTTCGTGTGTTTCAAGACACGGAACAACTATTTCCATGGATGACAGTAAGACAAAATTTAAAACTGGTGGCCGACGCAAATTGGAGCAAGATAGCCAAACAAATCGGACTAGATAAACATATTGATAAAAAACCTAATGAGTGCTCTGTGGGACAGAGACAACGATTCACCTTGATGAGAGCGTTGTACAGTGACAGATCTATTTTATTATGTGACGAACCAATGAGTGGCGTCGACGATTCCACAGGAAGAGATATTGTCAATGAGTTTAAAAAGTTAGTTAAAAAAACAAACAAAAAAGTATTGTGGGTGACACATAACCCCAAGGAAGCAAAACAACTAGGAAAGGTGATTAAAATAAAATGAAAATTGCATTGACAGGGCATACGTCCGGCATAGGTAAAGAGTTTGCAAAAGCGTTGGCAGACAATGAATTAAAATTTTTCAGCAGATCAAACGGATACTCTATTGACACTAAAGCGGACAGGGACAAGATAGTTGCAGAAGCAAAAGACTGTGACATCTTTATCAGCAACGCCTTCTCAGATGAAAATCCATGGGCACAGACTGAATTGCTTTTTGACCTATGGCAAGAATGGAGAGGTCTTAACAAAAGGATTATATTGATATCCAGTTCTAACACACACCGTTGGGAGAAAATAATGCACGGCACCAGGGGCATACAATATAGGACAGCGAAACAGTCTTTGGAAAATGCGGCGGAACAACTGTGGAACGAGGATGACTGGCCGCTTATCAATATTGTGGCACCAACACTTATGAAAATAGACAGGACAAAACATCTAAAATTCGGACATCAGATGGATCCCAACGATCTAAGTGATGCTATCAAAAGGATCTGTTTTGAAAAAGGACATCAGACCAGGAAATTGATATTCAACTGGTGGCCAAACACAGAAGGAAAGTAATGGACGGTATAAAAAGTTTTGCAATTATATTAGTGGTTTGGCAACTATTGTCAATGATTGTGGCTAACAATTATATTTTGCCTGGCGTAGATAAATTGTTTTTGGAATATCCACAACTGCTGAACGACACTAGATTTATAGGTGCATTGGCTGATAGTGTGTTTTTCCTAATAAAAACTTGGGTACTGATATTATTTTTATTATTTTTAGTGATTGTAGTATCTGTGATCAGCAAACAATTTAGATTTATTTTTAAAAGTCTTTGTGCATCTTTACAACCAACACCAACTTTCGCATGGTTGCCTGTGTTCATGTTAGTGTTTGGAGTAAACGAAATCACTATGATTCTTTTAATGATTTTTGCCACCATATGGATGGTCGGCTTGAACATGATAGTCTCCTTAGAACAATCCATGATAACATGGTCAAAGCATTGCAAAAACTTAAGATTGGGGGTTGTTGGTAGCATATCAAAAGTTTACCTTCCAAGTTTACAACCATTGCTGATTGCCAATTTCAAAACATGTTGGAATCTAAGTTGGAGGATATTGATTGGAATAGAGGTTGTTTTTGGAACTATTGGTAATCATTGGGGGATCGGAACTTACATGACAGATGCAAAGGATATCATGGAAACGACTACTATGTACGCGGTGTTCATGGTAGTGATCATAATTGGAATCACAACCAATGAACTCTTTAATCTAATAAACAGGGAGAAAAAAAATGTATAAAATAATAAAAGTCAAAGGCGACTGGAAGAAAGAACTAAAATTCTACGAAGATAACTGTGACAGGAATTATCTTAATAAAACTTTGAAAACTATAAAGAAGAAAAACAAATGGAAGACACTCAATAAGCACAACATTGTTCATCATAGGCAAAACATAAAAAGGAATTCAAGAGGGTTTGTGGATCCAAAAACTATGCCCACATTAGAAAAACTTAGAAAGCTCACAGGCCTTGACGACTGTCAACTACTGATTTTAAGATACGTACAAGGTGAAACGAACCTGTATCATAGAGATTACATTCCAAGTTATGATCATAAGGAACGAAAAGGAGTTAATTTAAAAAAACATGACAGACCTTTTAATCATGACTACGAGAGAATATTGTTGATGTTGGAGGACAGGGCACCAGGACAGTTCATGCAAATTGGAAATAGGATGATTAATGACTGGAAGGCCGGCGAACTTTACATTTACGAAGGTAAAGATGTTTTTCATTCAGCAGGAAATTGCGGAGACTCACCTAGGTTAGTTTTACGTATCACTGGTAAGCCAACAAATGCTTATA